>Ga0209292_1002115_pt1 | contig 23219 bp, 12 predicted proteins | sample GOMGulsemesocosm_2_FD_184634 | JGI IMG/M metagenome (GOLD analysis project Ga0209292, IMG submission 184634) | Methane-oxidizing microbial communities from mesocosms in the Gulf of Mexico - GOM9C Gulf of Mexico (SPAdes) (version 2) | ecosystem: Environmental > Aquatic > Marine > Cold seeps... | reverse complement strand
AGTACCTGTTTTGCGTATTTTTCCCAAACTCTGCTTTTTACAAATAATTGGAATAGCTCCCCGTCTATGTGTTCGTCTTCCACCATGCGCTTCATGATGGTCAGCGACAAACTGATTTTCATAGGGTCCTTGTAAGGCCTGTCCTTGGCGGTAAGCGCTTCGAAAATATCGGCAATGGACATCATGCGGGCGGGTATCGACATCTGATCCCGGGTTAGCCCTCTTGGAAAACCCGTGCCATTCATCTTCTCATGATGGCCTCCAGCGTATTCGGGTACTTGCCGCAAGTTCTTAGGGAAGGGCAGTTCTTCCAGCATGTCTATGGTGACCGTCATGTGGTTGTTGATGATCTGGCGCTCTTCGGTGGTTAACGTGCCCCGTTCTATGCACAGATTGTACACGTCGCTTTCGTCCAGCATGGGTTTCAGTTCACCGTCGGCGTCGATCCATTGCAGTTTTGCTATTTTTTCTATGCGCAGTTTAGACTCTTCCTTCATGAATTCGCCGCCCTTGTTGCTGGTACGTACAAAATTCAAATCGTCGTCAATCTCTGCGATGCAGGCGTCATAAGCTTCCAATAGTGCTTTTTGCTGTTCCGGTTGGGCCATTGCCGCGGCCAGATATTCGACTTTCTTGGTTTGTTTGAGTGTGGCGAATCGTGCTTCCACTGTGGTTAGGCCATCCAGCATTTTATGTAATTTGGTGGACTTATTGAGCACCGTATCAGGAGTGGCCAGTTTGCCACAGTCATGCATCCAGGCGCTGACTCTCAGTTCGTACCAGCCGTCATCATCCAAACCAAAATCTTCAAAAACATCATCATCTTCGCAACAGGCCTGGGCGATCATCTCCATGATCACAGGTACTCTTTGGCAGTGGCCACTGGTATGTGGGCTCTTGGCATCGATGGCTTTGGCGATAGCCCGAATAAAGGCATCCAGCAAATTTTTAAGGTCTTGCACTAATATTTGATTGTTTAAGGCAATGGCGGCATACAGAGCCAGCCCCTTAAGCAAAGGGATGTAACGCTCGGAAAAGGGGATAACATGGCCCGTGTCCGGGTGTCGGGAATTAATGAGCTGCAGCACGCCGATGACATCGTGTTGATGGTTTAGCAGGGGTAGCGTTAACACACTCTTGGTGCGGTACTGGGTTTGCTCATCAAACTTGCGAGCCCCGGAAAAATCAAAATCTTTGGATAAATACACATCGGGAATATTCACAACTTCCTTGCTGTTGGCGCTATAGGCGGCCACATTGTGCTCATTTAACGTGCCATCGTCTTGTACCAGGGGAATGCCCGGGAAGGGGATGGTGTTGCCTGTTTTGCCCCCCATGTGGATGTCCAGAATGTCGTTATTGATGATTTCGAATTTTAACTCGGGCTTGTTTTTATCCTCGGCATCCATCAAATAAAGGGTGCCGCCCTCGCTATGGGTCAGGCTCTTGGCTTCGTGAAGGATGCGTTCAATAATTTCCTGAGTGTCGCTGGTGGAGGCAAGCTCAACCAGTAGCGCTTTTTGGCTGTCACTAACGGTGCGGTTTTCGATGGCCACCGCTGCAAATGAAGCCAAAGACGTGACCAGTGGCTCAACTTTTTCATCAAATTTACATATTTCGCCAGTCTTCTCGTCCAGGGCATTAATCAACTGTAATAAACCAATTAACTGGTTCATATCGTTAAGGAGCGGCACCGCCAATATGGATTTTGTGCGGTAGTTGTTTTCCTTGTCGAAACGTTTGGCCCCTGAAAAATCAAATTGGGTATCGTCGTAGGCATCTTCAATATTGATAAGGGTCTTGGCGTGGGCGGTAAAGGCCGCCACGTGATGCTGGTTTATCTCGCCGTCTTCAGAGTATAAGGGGATGGCAGGAAACACCGATTTCCCCGGCTCTGACAATAAACGAAAGTTAAGGCTGTGGCTGTGTACGATTGAAAAATTGAGTGCGGTGGCGGGTTGAGTGTTAGCAAGGTAAAGGGTGCCACCATCGGCCCCGGTAAGCTGCTGGGCTTCGTCCAGGATAAGCTCGCACAGGCGAGTAATGTTGCGCTCGCTAATTAGGCTGCGGCCAATTCGCACCAGACTTTGGTAGTTCGCTTGTTGCATGATGCCCGTATAGTCTCTGGGATTTACTTACCTAATTAAAGGTTAGCTCATTTCCGGGGCCGGGCAGGGTTGAATGTTGGTGAAGGAGGTTATTTCCAGGGGCAAAAGCAGCCCTTGCCGATCACATTGAAAAATGGCCTGGGTGAGCTGTCCTGAAGCTTTTTAAGCTGAGTGTCGATGATGCTGGTACTGGACTGGCTGCAAAAAGCACCAAAGCCCAGTGGTCCAAAATAGACCAGTCTGGCCAGCGGGTCTTCAATGAGTAAAGTGGGGCTGGCGGGCCAGTTAGCCAGCTTGTGTGGCGCCAGGGTGATGATGTGAGTGTCCGGGTTGAGGCTCTGCAGAGATGCCTGCATGTGTTTGGCGCTTTGAGGGATGATGGTAATGTGTTCTATGTTTAACTTTTTGGCAATCTTCATGGCGCTAAGGGCGTGACGGCGGGCAAAGCGATTGCATAAGCAGTCTGGTTGCCAGAACTGTATCACACGCGAGCTGCCAGATTTAGCAGGCAGTAACGGGCTTAGCTGGCTAAACCAATGGTCGGTGAAACTGGCTTGTAAAAATTGCGGTGTTTGCTGGGTGTATGCTTGTATATAGCGCCCCTGGAACCAGCTGGCAAACATGAGCAGGGCGGCAAGCCACAGGGCTAAAATAATCATTATGCCCAGTATGAACTTTTTGCTGCCCGCTGCCTTTACCTGAACCTGCAAACTTAACCCTGCATCTTGTTCTGATCTTTTATCTTGCTGGCAGCGAGCTCCAGAGCCTTGGCAATTCTTTCCCGGTCGTAGTTGTTGATACGATTGGTGTCCATGTACATGGAAAAGCCGGGCAGTTCGTGTTCCACAAAAGTGGTTTTGGCTGCCAGATTGTGCCTGAAGTCTACCACCTGGTAGACGGGAACCGGACGCGAAAAGCCTTTGGCGCTAATGCGGCCCTTTTCTCGGCAGATTATCTTGTCTTGAATGAGCGCGTAGGACTCGTAGGAGAGCAGAATTTCATTGGAATCGGCGGCGCTTTCCAGGCGGCTGGCCATATTCACTTCCTTGCCAATGATAGTGTAATCCATGCGCGATTCGGTGCCGAAGTTACCTACCGTGCAGTAGCCGGTATTGATGCCCATACGAATCTCCAGTGGGCTCTTAACCCCTTGCGCACGCCACTTTTGGCGTAAAACTTTCATGTGTTTGCGCATTTCGATGGCCATGGCAACACAGGCCAGGGTGTCTTTCTTGGCGCCCTGAGTCTTGGGGTCTCCAAAAAATACCATGATGCTGTCGCCGATGTATTTATCTATGGTGCCGCCATACTTGATGGCGATATTGGTCATTTCCGTCAGATAGTTGTTTAACAGGTCGGTGAGAACCTCAGACTCAATCTGCTCTGATAGGGCGGTGAAGCCCTTTATGTCTGAGAAAAACACCACTAATTTCTTTCGTTGGGTTTGCAGTCTTACGTCCTGTTTACCAGAAAGTATTGATTCTAGTATTTGCGGGGAGATGTATTTAGATACCTGATTGGCCAAGTGTTTGTGTTTTTGCTCTTGCTGTTGAATATCAATATGCAGCTTTTCTAGTAATGTGGTTTGCTTGCCCGAGAAATAACCAGCTACCGCCAGGTAGATCGCGACGCCAATGGCTACGCAAATATCAATGATGAGCGGGGCTTGTGGGGTTATGTGTAAGCCAAAAATCAAAGTGCCTAAATAGGCGCCCAATGCCATGCTCATAAAGCCGGCCAGCCACACATTGAAGCGACCTAGTATAATGGCTGACGTATTGATCATTATGGCAAATAAAAGGCAGGGAATGACCGCAAATTCCATGTAAGCCATTAGAATGCCCACCAAAGAGGCATCGATGGAAACCAGCACCGGGCGTCTTAAGTGTTCCAAGCGGGCAGGAATTTTGTTGCTGATGAAAAGCGCTAAAAGAGGATAGGCAAGGGCGACTATAATCAGTTCGGTGTAGTGAAAGCTCCAGATATTTTGCTGGTGAGCTAAAGCCAGCATAATGGCGCTGGCGATAAAACCAACACTGCGTGAATAAAATTCATACATTGTGGTGGGTTGGAGGTCTTTAATGGCGGTATTCATCAATTGTTACGGTTTTTCTTATTATTAATGATGGCATAATTGAACACGCTATTTAATACGCTGCGACGTGTATGTGCAAGGCATCCTGAACGATGCAGGGCAAATATTAATAAAAGAGTTATTTAGAATCGGGTGTAAATTTGAATTCAATAATTGAGCTTCTACAAACCAGGGTGTCTTGCTCGAAATTAATGGCGCCAGGGCCCAATAGTGAAGAGTTAAAACAAATTTTAAGCTGTGGGCTACGGGGGCCAGATCATGGTCGTCTTAAGCCTTGGCGCTTTTTAATAGTACAGGGTTCGGCTCGTGACAAATTGGGGGAGGTGTTTGCGCAAGCGGTCTTAGCGCGCGGAGATTGCTCGCAGGCTAAAGTGGATAAATCTCGAAATATGCCGCTACGTGCCCCTATGTTATTAGTGGCGGTGTGTGAGCCACAGCTAAACAGCAAAATACCATTGGACGATCAGGTGCTGGCGGTGGGTGCTGCCGTGCAAAATATGCAGATAGCCATTAGTTCTTTGGGTTACAGCTCCATTTGGAGAACGGGAGATATGGTGCGGGCCAAAGAGGTTAGGGAGTCGTTTAAAGTAAGTAGTGACGGCTCCATTGTGGCCTTCTTGTATATAGGGACGGCACAGGACAGCCCAAAAACTCCCGCTGTTGAATTAGAGCCTTTTGTGAGTGATTGGATTTAGTGCTTATAAATCAACTATTTACTTGCATTTGTTAGCTTGGTGCGTAGAATGCGCGGCCTTGTTGAGGCAAATGGCTCTGCAAGAAGTGTTAAGGTGAGGTGTCCGAGTGGCCGAAGGAGCACGCCTGGAAAGCGTGTATACCGCAAGGTATCGAGGGTTCGAATCCCTCCCTCACCGCCATTTATTCTAAAGAATCAAAGACTTACAGCTGGTTTTTGAATCTAACCAACAAAAAACCCAACATAAAATGTTCATTCATTTTGTTGGGTTTTTTGCTTTCTAGCTGATAGTAAATCACCTCATGAAGCAATGATGTTGGCCTGCAATTAGAATTCTCCCCCTCCCATATTCCATATGGTGATAAGCCTCACATTCCTGTATAAATATGTGAATTTGGGTAAAGGTACCAAGTTTGGTGGTTTTTCCTTCTGAATTTCTTATTTTGAGTATGAGTTTCATGCTTGAAGGCATGTCACCGCAGTAGGTGGTTAAGGATTGACCATGGCTATCCCAGATTATCAAAGCATTATGCTGCCATTTCTTAGGCTATTAAAAGATGGTGCAGAACATACCTTACAAGGCCTTACCGAAAAGCTAATCATTGAGTTCGATTTAACTCAAGCTGAGCGCCATGAGCTGCTACCTAGCGGCAATCAAGAAATAATGCGTAATCGGGTTGGTTGGGCTCGAACCTACCTTAAGAAAGCAATGCTTCTAGAAGCACCACGTCGAGCAGTATTTAAAATTACTGAACGAGGGCAGCAAGTTCTGTCGGAGCAACCAGAGCGTATTAGCGCTGGCTACTTAAGGCAGTTTGAAGAATTTCTTGAGTTTCGAAATACTTCATCAAATTCAGGGCAGCGGCAGGCAGAGCCTGTGGAAAATGATGCAAATCAAACTCCTATCGAAGAAATAGAGGTAGCTTTCAAAACCTTAAACGATGATCTAGCGAGTGATGTGTTAGACGCTATTAAGCTGCAAACTCCGCAATTCTTTGAACATCTAGTGGTAAAGCTCATGCAAGCCATGGGTTATGGTGGCTGGAGTAAAGACTCAGGCGAAGCCACTCAATATACAAGTGATGGTGGAATAGACGGCATTATCAACGAAGACCCATTAGGTTTAGAAACAATCTACTTACAAGCCAAGCGTTATACCGACAACGCAATCGGTCGCCCAGATATTCAAGCTTTTGTGGGCGCTCTAGAAATGCGGCGTGCCCGTAAAGGTGTATTTATCACCACTAGCCGCTTTAGCAAAGAAGCCTTAGAGTATATCTCTTTAATTGAGAAAAAGGTTGTGCTTATTGATGGCAAACAGCTGGCTGATTTAATGATCAAACATGGTCTTGGGGTCACTGTAAAACAGACCTTCCAAGTGAAAACCATTGATACAGATTACTTTATAGAAGATTAAAATAATGAAATTTGGTGACTCTAATAATAATTCATTTGTTTTGAACTGCCCTAAAAACTTCGATTTAAATGCGTCTATTCAGAAAGCTGATGAAGTCTTTGTAATAACAGCTTATGCCCATGAAACAGGTTGGAAATTAATTAAAGATGCAATTAAGAGCACTTCTGCCCATGTTGAATTATTAACTGGCTTGGATTTTTGTCAAACCGAGCCAGGGGTTTTAAAACAATGGTTAAGCAAGTCATATAGACACGTAATTCCTTACTTATATACTGGAAAAACGACCTTTCACCCGAAAGTGATGATTGTCCGAGGAAGGAGTAAGAAAAATAACTTTGTGATTGTCGGCTCAGGCAATATGTCCCAGGGCGGGTTTATTAAAAATGTGGAATGCAATGTCTATATAAATGAGGCTAGCCAAGTCAGTGAATTAACCAATTGGTACAAAGGGCTGATCAAAAAAGATGCAAGTCGTTTAAATGAAAAGATGATTAAAAATTATCTTCCTAAGTACGAATCTTCTAAGAAAAGCATTGCTAGTGTTAAAAATAGTGAAATATCAGCTTTAGCTGATATAAAGGAGGGCGTTCTTAAGCAGGCCTCAATGGCCGATTGGAGCGATGCAATTAGAGATGCTGAATTATTTTTAAAGGATGATCAAACAGAGTGGTTTAAAGATCATCACCGTGCGGTCAAAAAAATGAAAAGGTTACTACATTTCCCTGAATTCGATTTTGGATATGATCAATGGAGTGAATTCTATGATGTTTGGCAGCTTGGTCATTTAATCGCCATACCTAAAAAAAGTATATTCAAGCAAAAGCCGAAACTGCAAAAAGGATTTAGGCAGTTGGTGAATGAAGAGAAATCAGTAGCCGAACGTTTAGATTACATAATAGATAATGATCGTAAAACAGGTATCCAAGGTGTTAATTTAAATACAGCAACAAAGATTTTAACTGTATCCAACCCCGATTTATGGCCTGTACACAATGCTCCTATTAAAAAAGCCTTAGACTATTACGGATATAAAGCCCCTAGAACCTCAAGTAAAGGTGAGAAGTACGCCGCTTTTGCTGATTTAATGCAGCAATTTGTTAAAGATACAGGGCTGAAAGATATGATCCAGTTAGATTGCTTTTTCTTTTGGGTTAGTCGCGAATTAATTGAACAATAAACGAATTTAAATAAGAACTATATGCCACACGTTAAGCTCACCCTAAAGCGCCTCGAAACCAAGCTCTTCCAAGCCTGTGATATTTTACGAGGCAAGATGGATGCATCCGAATACAAAGAATACATCTTCGGCATGCTGTTCCTTAAACGCATGTCAGACCAATACCAAGCCGACCGTGCCGCCATCAAAGCCCAATATCAAAAAGAAGGCCATGATGAAGAAACCATCCAAATGCTATTGGATGACCCAAGCCAGTACGCTTACTTTGTACCCCAAGCCGCCGCTTGGGAAACCATCAAGCATATCAAAACCAATGTGGGTACCGATCTAAACAAAGCCCTAGCCGCGTTAGAAGATGCCAACACCACCAAAGGCCTAGAAGACGTACTCAAGCACATTAACTTCAACAAAAAAGTGGGTAAAAAACCCATGGAAGACAGTGTGCTAGTACAGTTCATACAACACTTCAATGCCATCCCGCTCACCAATGACGATTTTGAATTCCCTGACCTACTAGGGGCCGCCTACGAATACCTCATCAAATTCTTTGCCGACAGCGCCGGTAAAAAAGGCGGCGAGTTTTACACCCCCAGCGAAGTAGTGCGCTTACTAGTAGAGTTACTCGAGCCAGACGAAGGCATGGAAATCTACGACCCTACCTGTGGTTCGGGCGGCATGTTAATTCAAAGTAAAAAATACGTAGAAGAAACTGGTGGCGATGTCAGCAAGATCGATCTGTTCGGGCAAGAAGACAGCGGCACCACATGGTCTATCTGTAAAATGAACATGATCCTGCACGGGGCAGGTGGGGCGAACATTCAAAATGAAGACACGCTAGCCAAACCACAGCATATAACTGCCAAAGGTGAGATCCGCAATTTCGACCGCGTAATCGCCAATCCACCGTTTTCACAAAATTATCAAAAGCTGGGCATGGAGCACACAGGGCGCTTCCATACCTGGCTACCCGAAGGTGGCAAAAAAGCCGACTTTATGTTTGTGCAGCACATGGTGGCGTCCCTCAAACAAAACGGCAAAATGGCCGTGGTTATGCCACACGGCGTGTTGTTCCGTGGTGGTGAAGAAAAACAATGCCGCCAAAAGCTTATCGAGCAAGGCATATTAGAAGCCGTTATCGGTTTGCCCCAAGGCCTGTTCTACGGCACTGGCATTCCGGCCTGTATATTGGTTATTAACAAAGCCCAGGCAGGACAGCGTAAACACGTGGTCTTTATCAATGCCGATCGTGAATACAAAGAAGGTAAAAACCAAAACAGCCTGCGCCCAGAAGACATTGAAAAAATCAGTCACGTATACCAACAAATGTCAGACCTAAGCAATCAAAAAAACGAAGAGCTAAACAAAATAGCCAAGTACGCCCGCGCTGTGCCCATTGACGAACTAGAAACCGAAGAATACAACCTCAATATTCGCCGTTACGTAGATAACAGCCCAGCGCCTCAGCCACACGATGTAAAAGCTCATCTTAACGGCGGTATCCCAGCAGATGAAGTCAATGGGCTAATGCAATATTGGGGTAATTACAAAGATCTGAAACAAGCCCTATTTACTGAGGGGCATATGTCCCATCCAGGCGAGAGTTACTACAGCTTAAATAAAGTCATTGCAGAAAAGTCAGTTATCAAACCTACCGTTGAGGCCTTTCCTGCACTTGTCAATAAACACCAAGCGCTGATTGAAAAACTCAACCGCTGGTGGTGTGAAGAATTTATGCCTGAGTTTTATAGTTTGGGTAATGACCTAACAGGTTCAAAAGGCGTATTTGCATTACGCCGTGAATCCTTGAACAGTATCGTGGATGCACTATTGCCAGCGAAGCTGCTAAGCATTTATCAAATCCGTGGGGCAATGGCCAGTAACTTCAAGAACCTAGAGGCCGAACTAAAATCCATCGGCAACTCAGGCTGGAATGCTGAATTGATTCCCGATGAAGAAATCCTTCAATCGCAGTTTCCTGAAGTACTGGCGGATATCAAAAAAGACCAAGCACGCATTAACGAACTAGAAGCACTCTTTGCTGCGGCTGACGAAGAAGATTATGAGCCGTCAGAAGAGAATCCAGCTCTACCTAGCGCTTATAATAAGCAACTAAAAGAAGATAAAAAAGCTCCGGTTAATGATTTAAAAGAAGCAATTAAGCTTATCAAAATGCAAATCGGTGAAGGGCTAAACCAAATCAAAGCTGAATCGGGATTACCAAAAGGAACCAAGAAGGGTGACTTTACTAAAATCACACAAAAAGATCCAAATTTCGGCTTAGTGGATAACTTATTTGAATTGGAACATCTGCAAAATGTAGATCTTGTAAATAAAGGTGATATTCAACAGCTTGCCAAACAGGGTCGCGAAGCACTTCAATTAATTGAGGAAATTGAAGAGAAGCTTTTAGTACATAAAGCATTAGAAGACGAACTAAAATTACTAAAATTAGGAATTAAAGAAGCTGAAAAGAAAAAGGACGATCTAGTAGAAGCCGCTAGAAACAATATAGAGCCAACGGATGCTCAAATTCTGATCGAAAAGCGCTTCAAGCAACTCATGCAAGCCAGCTTTGATCAATACCTGCGGCAGCTTGTAGCTCACTTAGTCAAAGCCGTAGAAAACCTACACAGTAAATACGCGGTTACTGTAAAGGACATTCTAACCGAGCGAGATCAACATGCTGAACTGTTAGATGGCTTCTTGCAGGAGTTGGGTTATGAGTGATATCAACTACCCAGTTCACTGGAATAGTTCGAGGGTTGAAGAGATTACTCAATTTTTAGGTAGAGGTATTGGCCCTAGCTATTCAGAGTTTGAAAGCAGTACCGTAGCTATAAACCAAAAGTGCGTTAGAAATGGTTCTGTTAACCCAGAATTAGGCAGGTATCATGTTGATCAAAATTCTGTGCGGGCTAGCTCTGTACTGAAAGACGGTGATGTCTGTATTAACAGTACAGGTGATGGGACTATTGGACGTGTCGGGCTATGGGAAAGCCCTGATGATAAAAGGAAGTTTTTTGTCGATTCTCATGTAACTATTGCCAGGCCAATTGGTGGAGTAATTGACTCAAAATACTTAAATGAACTTCTTTCTAGTGACTGGGTGCAAGCAGAGCTAGAGAGGTTTTGTTTCACTGGAAGTACAAATCAGGTAGAGCTAAGTCGTTCAGCGTTGTTACTTCTGAATCTTCGTTACCCTGAGATTGATAAACAACAAAAAATAGCCAAAATCCTAAGGACCGTCGATAACCTAATCGAAAAAACACAAACCCTTATCGATAAATACACCGCCATCAAACAAGGCATGATGGCCGATCTGTTCACTCGTGGCATTGATATGACCACAGGAGATACATCAAGTGAAAAAGGCGGAAAACTCCGCCCCAGCGTCGAAGACGCGCCCGAACTCTACAAACAAACAGAACTGGGCTGGGTGCCGAAGGAGTGGGAGGTGAGGCTGCTGGGTGATATTTCTACTATTAGTTCCGGTATTACTTTAGGGAATGAATATTCTGGTTCAGATGCAGTTAAGGTTCCATATCTACGAGTGGCAAATGTACAGGATGGTTATCTAGATTTAGAAGAGACTAAAGTAGTTAAAATACCACCAAGTCATGTGGCTAAGTACCTTCTTGAAGTTGGTGACGTATTGATGAACGAAGGAGGGGATTTTGATAAATTAGGTCGAGGTACAATCTGGGGTGGCGAAGTGGAAGGTTGCTGTCATCAGAATCATGTATTTAAGGTTCGTGCTCAACGCTCTCAGTTATTACCAGAATACCTAGCTTACTGGTCAGCATCTTCATTTGGTAAATCTTATTTCATTATGAACTCTAAGCAATCAACAAACTTAGCTTCTATCAATTCCTCCCAATTAAAACGGTTCCCTGTTTTAGTTTCATCTATAGATGAGCAGCAAATAATTCTTGAAAGGTTGAAGACTGTGGATGGTAATATTTCTAAGTTAGAGCTTGATATAGATAAAAACAAAAGAGTCAAAAAAGGCCTTATGAAAGACCTTTTAACAGGGACAGTAAAGGTTTAACTATGGACGTGACTACGCTTGATCTAGTAAAGGATGCCTATCGCCGCTTAAAAAGCCATATTTACTATGATTCGACAAGCTTGCACTTGCGCAAAGATATTTGCATGTTTGAAGCGAATCCTGTGGCTTTTGAAAAAGAGCTTAATAAGCTTTCCACTATGTTGGATGGTGATGAGGATTCAGAAGAGTATTGGAGTAACTTGTGTGGTCGAATTACAACTACCTTTGGTGTAAAGAAATTTGGCGAAGCTGGTAATATCGATAAGGCTATTATTCATAGTCAATTTAAAAACAAGAGCTTTGAGGTTAAGCGTGAAGTCGTATTTGCAGAGATACCAGTTCAGCTGAATATCATTAGTACGCTATTTGTACAGTTTTTTGGTTGTCGTATTGAAACGAAACTCGCGTCTACACCATATGGAAATAAACTGGATGATTGCAAGCAAGGGTTTTCCAAGGTGCTTAAACCTGGGTTAAAGCTATATCGACCTTATCATGATGAATATAAGCGCTGGAGAAACCAGGCCGTTCAACGTGTTAAAGCGCTTGATGAGGTGGGTAAAAATTCGGTATTGATTAGTCTGGATATCAAAGATTTTTATTATTCGGCTAGGGTTAACTTAGAAGAGCTAAAATCACAGCTCATTGATAAAGATAGTTGTGATTTAAAGAATACTGTATTCGATTTAGTTTATAAAATTCATGAGCAATATGCACAAACAATTAGAGCTGAAGGTCTAGAATTTGGTCTTCCACTGCCAATTGGTTTGATGACCTCTGGTTTATTAGCCAATTGGTATCTGGATCGTTTTGATAGGCAGCTATTAAGGACCCTGAAACCAGAATATTATGGCCGTTATGTAGACGATATGCTTGTGGTTTTACCTATAAAGAACGGTAGTACAATTGAATCTAAAGATGACTTCCTAAGAGACACCTTTTGTTTGAAAAGACTATTTGAAAGGCACGGGACGGCTCAGGAAGAGAATATAGAGTATAAGTTTTTAGAAAAAGGGCTAATTAATTTAACAGTGCAGTCTGAGAAACTTAAAGTCATTCATTTTGTGTCAGATGAGCTAACAAGTTTGTTAGATAAGTATATTAACGAAAGTAAGCGCGACTCCAGTGAATATCGACTTATTGCAGATCGAGAGGCTATTAATGCAGACTTTGATGCGCATGCATTTAACTTGGAGTATAACCAGACTGGTCAAGGCTTAACGGATATAAAGAGCTTTTCAGATGATAAATATGGAATATCTTATTATTTAGGGAAAAAACTTGACCTGGCTTTACAGGATGCATTGATTGATGAAGGCGTTGGTAATCGAAAATTACTAAGGTTGTTTAAAGGTCCTATGGCAATAGAGCTTTATCGTTTATGGGAGAAGTTATTCACTTATTTCTTTATCAGCAAGGAGATGAAATCTTTCCATCAATTGATGTATCAAATATTAGGGGCAATACGACATCTAAAAGAGGAAAATTCTCCTGATAAATATAAAAAAATTGAGCGGCATTATATCTATCATTTGTTTATGTCTGCTGGTATGGCATATGCATTAAAACCTTCTTCATTAACTGAATCTGAAAAGAAAAAACTAGGCCAAACCTTTGAGGATTACTCTGGTTTTGATAACTTCTATAAATTTATCGAGGGAATTCGAAACTCGAATATGGTTAGGCATCGTTATATTCAATGCCCTATTTTGAACTATTCTGAATCGGAAAAAATAAGGCATGCTGATCTCATACATTACGATGCATATTTCTCTAAAGTAAAATCGAAAATAAAGCTTAGTGAACACAAGAAATTATATTCACCTCGTTTTGTGAATTTTGATGAGGTTATGTCGTTTGAGCTTTTGCAAATTATTAGATCATCTGGTCGTGGTATATTCGATAATAATAAAGACCTTCAAGGCTCGGCATTTAAAGTTTACTATCAATTAAACTATTTAGGAAAAAATTTAGTTTCAGAGGTCGATGCAAAAAAAAGGTTGTTTACTATAAGTAATTCTTCAGGTAACTCTAAGCCTCAGATCAAAAAGATTGATATCACTGATGAAGATAAACTAGAAAAGCTAAAGGTTGGATTGGTTAATATGGCCATTCCTGCTGAAGTGGTTAGCCAAGAGTATCTAAGAAAACCAGTTGTTTCCGCGGAACGTAAGGCGTATATACATCGTATTTTGAATGACTCTCTGAATGTATCTGCTGATATCTTGGTGTTTCCTGAAATATCAATTCCTGTGTCTAGCCTATTTTGGATGGCTGATTATGCTAGGAAAAATCAGAAGGCAATGATTTTTGGTTTGGAGCATTGGGTTGTTAATAAGAATGCCTTAAATTTCATTGTAGAATTATTACCGATAAAAATTGATGGATATCGTTCTTTAGTGATGAATATTCGGCTAAAGAATCATTACTCTCCTGGTGAGACAGATATATTGACTGGTTATGGGTACAAAGTGCCTAAAAATAAAAAAGAGCGTTATGACCTGATTAACTGGAAGGATATTTCGTTTACGGCATTTAACTGTTTTGAATTATGTAATATTGAGCATCGAGCATTTTTCAGATCAAAAGTTGATGTTCTTTTTGCCAGTGAGTTTAATCGAGACATTCCTTATTTCTCTAATATTGTAGAATCTTCTACCAGAGATTTACACTGCTTCATTGCTCAGTCTAATGATTCCCAATATGGTGATAGCCGTTTAGTGCAGCCTACAAAAACTGTAGCAAGAGATATTGTTAATATTAAGGGTGGTATTCATCCAACCGTAATTGTCGGTGAATTGGATGTTAAGGCGTTAAGAAATTTTCAAGTACTAGAATACAACGGTCAAATAAGCGATGGTAAATTCAAACCAACTCCTCCTGACTTTGAAAAGAAAAATGTATTAGATAGGATTGGGGCTGATGTCTGAATACCAATTTGTAGAGAAACCATTGCTCAACCAACTAGCTAGTATGAACTGGACGGTAGTGGAACAATCTGCGGGCATACCAACTGACCCTGGCAAAAGTCTACGCAGCAGCTTTCGTGAGGTGGTGATTAAAACTGAATTCATTAAAGCAGTTAATGCAATCAACTTACACGACGGTAAAGTTTGGTTAACACATGAGCAGCTAGAAGATTTATACGAAGACTTTACTAACTTTGGTGTACGCAGGTTATTAGAGAATAATCAGCAATTTATTGAGCGTTTAAATAAATGGCAGGTGGATAAAAATGTGGTAACGGATGAGCCTGATCCTGTGGTTAAAATCATCGACTTTGATAATTGGGATGCTAATAGCTTTGTTGCCATTAACCAATACCGCCTTGATACACCGGGTGGAGTAAAAGAGTGCATTATCCCCGATATTGTATTGCTGGTGAATGGCCTGCCTTTGGTGGTGATTGAATGTAAGGATGTAAATAGCTTTACATCTGACCCAATGCACCAAGCGGTTGAACAGTTACGTCGCTATGCCGATTTACGTGAGCCAGAAGGTTCGCAGTATAAAGAGGGCGAACCAAAGCTGTTTTATACCAATCAGTTAATGGTCGGTAGCTTCGGTGATGATGCTAAGTTTGGCACCATAACCTCCAGTGAAGAATATTACTTTAACTGGAAAACAATATACCCAGACGAAACTGAATACGTTGATCCAACTACGGGCAAGCACCGCCCACAAGAAACCCTTGTGCAAGGCATGCTGCACCCACGCCGCCTGTTAGATATTACCCAAAATTTCACCCTGTTTATGGATGCGGGTAAGCAGCGCATTAAAATCATTGCCCGTTACCAGCAATACCGTGCGGTGAATAAAATCATTCGTCGTATTCGTAATGGTGATACCAGTATGGAGCGTTCGGGTGTGGTATGGCATACCCAAGGCAGCGGTAAGTCACTCACCATGGTGTTTTTGGTGCGTAAAATGCGCAGCCAAGAAGACTTAAAAGATTACAAAGTATTAATGGTGAATGACCGTAAAGACCTAGATAAACAATTAGGTGAAACCGCGGCGTTAACGGGCGAGACCGTGTATCGCATCACCAGCAGCGACCAAGTTAAAGAAAAACTTAAAGATGATTCATCTACCTTGAATATGGTAATGATTCATAAATTCCGTGAGGCGGATGACAGCAATATACCTGACTACATTAACGATGCTTTAGAATCAGAAGAGCAGTTGGATGAAGTAGCCGAGCCTAAAAAACTGCATGGCGATGACAACGTTGTGGCCTTGTTCAAAAGCTTTGGTGTGGTGAATGATTCGCAAAAAGTACTTATCATGATAGATGAGGCCCACCGTACCCAGCGTGCAGGGCAAGACAAAGCCAGCTTGTCGGATAACTTATACGATGCCTTTCCAAACGCGACCCGTTTAGCCTTTACAGGAACGCCGTTAATTGCAGACCATCACAATGATCCTACGTGGAAGCGTTTTGGTAACAACCCAGACGAGCCGTATATTGATGAATACAAGCTGCAAGATGCCGTAGACGATGGCGCAACCCTGCAAATTTTGTATGAAGGTAAAACCGCCGATACGGCCATTTATGACAAACACGGTTTTGATACCAAGTTTGAAAACCTATTCAAAGACCGCACCGATGAAGAGATTGCCGCCATTCGCCAACGCTATGGTGCAACCGGTGATGTATTAGAAGCCGAAGACCGCATTGAAGAGATCGCCAATGACCTTGTGAAGCACTATGTGCAAAAGGTATTGCCAAGTGGCTATAAGGGCCAAGTAGTGTGCTCATCTAAGCAAGCGGCATTGTATTATCAAACCTATATTCGTAAAGCCCTTAAACAATGGGTGAAAGACGAGCTAGCCAAACCAAGCGCACAGCAAGACCACGAGCTGATTAAGCAAGTAGAGTTTATTGATGCCATTGTGGTGATTTCATCCGATGGTACTAATGAAAAAGCGGCGTTTGTAGCAGCCCGTAATGAGAAACGTGAAAAAGATGCCGTCGAAAACTTTAAGAAAAAATTTGATACCGAAAAGCCAGATACAGGAATAGCCTTTTTAATTGTATGCGACATGCTTCTTACTGGCTTTGATGCCCCCATTGAACAGGTTATGTACATAGATAAAAAGCTAAAAGAACATAACCTGTTGCAAACCATTGCCCGTGTGAACCGTACCTACCCAGGTAAAACCGTGGGTTATGTGGTGGATTACATCGGCCTAACTGAAAACCTAAAAGAAGCGCTATCGCTGTATTCGGGTAAAGATCAGCAAGATATTTTAGATACCTTTAAATCGGTTGAATCTGAAATGCCAGTATTAGAAAGCCGCTATAACCAGCTGATTCAATTGTTTAGTGGTAAGGGCGTCAGCCAGATAGAAAAGCTGGTTAAGCAAACATTGAAAACCGACGCTGAACGTTATGAAGTCACCGAAGCGGCAATTCAGGTATTAGAAGACATAAAAACCCGTGATAGCTTTAACGTGTATTTGAAAAAGTACATGCAAAGTATGGATATTATTCTGCCCAATAAGCTGGCCGAGCCGTTTAAGATTCCTATGTATCAGTTCACCCATATACAAGCCAAAGCCAAAGAACGTTATAAAGACGATTCGATTAATATTGGTGGCGCAGGTGAGAAGGTACGTAAGCTGGTTAACGAACACTTAATTAGTTTGGGTATTAACCCGAAAGTACCGCCCGTTGAATTATTCAGTGATAAGTTCATAACTGAAATAGACAAGCAAAAAGACTCTAAAGCCGCCGCCAGTGAAATGGAACACGCCATTCGTAAACACTGCAAAGTAAACGAAGGGGATGACCCTGTTATGTATAAAAACTTCAGCGAAAAGCTAGAGCAAGTGCTGAAGAAGTACAACGAAAACTGGGATCAAATGTTGCTGCAGCTAGATAGCTTACGTGAAGAGATTGATAAAGGCCGTGGTGACGATGCTGGCAGTGGCGACCCGTTTGCCGATTTGATTATCGATATAGCATTTGAAGGTGAATGCTCGAGTAAAGACCAAGCCGCAGTAACGATTGTAGTTGACCAAATAATGGATACATTGGCTGATACCATAGATACCTTGAACTTCTGGGATAGACCTGCACAGGTGACCACCCTAGAAGGCAAGCTGAATAAGGTGTTTATATTAAGTAAGGTCAAAGCCCTTATTGTGAACAAAGCACAGCTCACCACAGACGTAATGGATTTAGCCAAACGCCGTGAAGCCGATATATTGTCTAGTGCCCAAGCGAATGAAATGGACAGTGAAGAGGCGAGTGCATGAACATGGCCGTCACTCACCTGCATACGTACAAGGATATAGAGTACAGCCTAAAAAAGAGCGAACGCAAAACCACTAGTATCTACATTGAACGTGATGGCAGTGTATCGGTGTTGGCACCTGCACCGTTTGAGCATGACAAAATAGAACAGATCATTGAAAAAAAGCGCAGTTGGATTTACCGCAACCTAGCTGAATGGGAAGACCTAAACCGCACCCGTGTACATCGTGAATACGTAAACGGTGAAAGCTTTTTATACTTGGGCCGTCACTATCGCTTACAGCTGGTAGATGCTGAGAAGCAAGAAACGCCTTTGGTATTTTTACACAACCAGTTCTGGTTACGTAAAGATGCGGTTGAACAAGCGCCAGAACACTTCAAACAGTTCTATAAGACCAAGCTGAATAAAAAGCTAAAAGAACGTCTGAAAATATACCAGCCAAAAATGGGTGTAGAACCAGCTGATGTAAAAGTGATGGAGCTGCAAAACCGCTGGGGGTCATGCACTGCTAAGGGAGTCGTGAACTTCCACTGGAAATGCACCATGCTGCCCACCACAGTACTGGATTATGTGGTGGTACATGAGCTAGCGCATATTGAAAACCCAAGCCATAACGCCGCTTTTTGGCGTGCTGTGGAAAAGTTAATGCCTGGCTGTGAAGAGCAAAAGGTGTGGTTAAGACTTAATGGGGCAGGTATGTCGCTTTAAATTAATTTTTCAGGCGTAAGTAAGTTGTATGTATCAATAGCCGCTATGTACGCTGATAATATACCGATAAAGGCCACGCCTAGGTTGGTGGTAGGGTGATCACCTACATAACGTTTATGAAGGTTAAATAAAATATTCGGCGTGATCCAGAATTTCAATAATAAAATAAGAGACAATGCTACAGCCCCTAACGTAACCAGCGCATGGTTTGTATTATAAGCTTAAGCTGCTATCCACCCCCAGACGCATCCAAAACTAATTGAGAGTGCTTTAATACCGTAATTTTTAAGTGTATCGCTTAGTTCATGTCGGTTATAACCCTTGAATGTCATGCTTAAAAATAGGCAGGCTACTCCCATGTGAATTATGACGGAGATCGCATTTTTTGTTGGGTTAATACTTAAGATTGTTTGAATTGTAAACGCTATTAGGCTTTTGTAATTAATGAAATAGAGGAAGCTCAATACAAAAGCTGATACCAGTAATAGGTACTTTGGCCAAAATATTTCTTTATATTTTTGTGGGTTGTGATGAGTAAAGTTCATGGTTTCCTTTGACATATTATAGCTTACTGTTTATTTATACAGTATTGGATTGTAATGGTGATATAAATACGAGTAAATCATTATTTTTGTTCGTTTTATTTAGGCGTAAACCCAAAATTAAATTTTTCCGCCAATGACCAAGCCGACATTCGGGTCACTCTTAATTATTCTAAATAAGCTCAATGTCGAGCAGGAAAATCAAGGAAAATATAATGTCTAAATCAAGCAGAAATTCAGGCGGTCGCCCACCTTCCTCTCATCCTGGGCCAGGTGGTAATTGGCCTAGTACCACAGGCAAGCCATCTGGTGGCAACCGCGGAAATGGAAAGTAACAACCCGTTCAAAGGCAGGAAGTAATGGCTTCCTGCCTTGAAATTTAACCAAAAATATAAGCTTACCCGTAGTGATGAACATTAAATGACACCCTTTCCCAGCTTTTTCGAGATCATTCGCGCCACTTTGCATGTATTGGATTTACGTTCTGTTAATAAAAAACAATTAGATGAGTGCGTATCTAGGGTGGATGGTGACTACCGGTTGATAAATACGTTTATTGACGACGATATATTGAAGCCGTTAGGTAGGTACGTGAGTAGCTCATTTTCCCGTGAGTTACAGATACTGCTTGATGGAGCATTGGATGATTATAGGGAGCTGATAGCATCCGTTAATTGTGATGGGCTTCAGCGGACTCAGGTTTTACCTTCTTTGACAAAAAGCTGGCTGGTAGAGCATTTTATAAATATTGTTGCTGGTTTACATGAACGTTTTTTGATAGTTGACCCTCGTAAGTTATTGACTGAACGTAAGAATGCGGTATCTACAGTGCTAGATTTATTGCATGAGCACACAAGTTCTTGGGGGGAGTATTACGCAGAAATTAGCAAAGAGGACCAAAACAGAATTTCATCGTGGAGAAGAGGGGAGTTCTTACCTTCAAGTCAATCGATTTCCTTATTGAGTGGGCTCCACAATACTGAGTTGGGAGAGCAGCCAGATTGGGAGGGTGTTAATGCGACGTTATTTATTGCAAGGGCCATCGAAAGTATAAAACGATTGCCCGAGGGGACAGGGTTTATGGATGCCTGCTGTGAATGTTTGGGCAATAGTGTCCGACCTAGCCCCATCTCTTTGATTTTGTCTAGCCTTCAAAAAGAATCTTTATTTAGAGTGGGGGGGTCGCATAGTTTAATGATGGGGATTCTTACAGGTTTAAAGCGGAATCTTTTCAAGCGGGAGGGTGATAAGAGGAAACTATTTGATTCCTTGGAAAGGGCTGAGCAGATGCTTGCTCAAAAGGGGGAGCTAGAAACTTCGATTTATCTACTTAACTGGATGAAAGCTCGATGGTTTGTGTTTAACGGTGAGTTGGATAATGCCAATGATATATACAAAGTGGCATTAGAAAAGGCAATTTACCGTTGTGGGTATCAATTACCAAACCTGGTTCAGGAAGCACTGGTGGTAGCGGCATCATTATCCATCGATGATCGCCTAAGGCCTGATAAAGCCTTTCTAAAGCGATTAAAGAATGTCCAGGTAACTTTTGGGATTGAGTTGCCGTCAGTGATAATGGAGGGTATCGAAAAACCTTCAAATAAGTTTGATGAGCAAGTTCAAAAGTGGGAAGTGACTCATTGGCAAGCTAGTTTTAATAAGGTTTTTCCGGTAAATGGTTTTTTTCCTGGCTGCGTGATTAATGCTGTTAGTGTAAGAGAAGGTGGTATTAATTACTCTAAGGATTTTGAACTAGAACCTGATTTGAAGAGGCCAAATAAAAAAATTAAACTGGGCGTCAATAACGAGAAATCAACATATCAAATTAACTGGTTTGTTCAACAAGAAAATAAACAAGCGGTTAAAGAGCTACTTGATCGTGGTGCCAGAGTGGATGGTCTCTCTGATGTAGATGAAAGTCCATTAACCTTTGCCTTAGAAATGCTAAGTGCGCTTCTTCCTCGCAGTAGAGATGAAGTTTTTTTTCGGTGGGTAATGGAGCGGCCTGAAATTAATAAAGTAGTAAATATACCAACTCAGAAAAACAAACTTTTACCTATTATCCAGGCTGTTGAAACAGGTATTCCGTGGGTAGTTGAGAAGTTGCTTAAACTGGGTGCTAAGCCAGATAAAAAAGGCATGAGTGATAACGTTACCGCCCTAAGGGTGTGTATTAGTTTGTTAGGGGCTTCCTTAAGGCCGGCGGGGTGGGCAAACAGTTTGCAGAATCACCCGCTTAATATGGAGGCATTGGATGGGATGCGGAGGCAATCAAATGGCCAGCTTGGTATGGGCTTGGATAATTACCGGTCTTTATATCTAAACCCTGAAGCTAAAAAAATTCGAGATATGGTATTTGATAATTTGGCCAGTAAAGTATCTAAAAGTATCTGCTATGAGGATATGCACAAGATTTTAAAACTGTTATTAGAAGCTGGGGCGAACCCTAATATTACTTACGACACTCCGTTAAGGGGCTATACACCTTTAATGTTGGCTGCTGAGCTTAACTTAAGGAAAGGGTTTGAACTAATGTTGATGGATGGTGGCGACCCCCTCAAAACCTTTTTCCACCCAAGATATAAGGTAGATTTTAATTGTTGGGATATAGCAAATGCTTGGGGCTCAAAAGGTGTATTGAATCTTCTTGAAGACATAGCGCCAAACATTTTGAGTTAGTGTTCTTGATAACAGTTATATGAAATGGCATTTCTAAACAAATTACGCATCCAAAATAATTTGCAGTTGGCAGGGTGGCGTCTATTGTCTATCCTGTCTTTAAGTACTTTGTTACTGTTGAGTGGTATCGTTGATGGAAAAATCTTATGAAGATATTGTTTTAGTTCTTGCACAAGAATTGGAGGTGCCTAAATCTAGAATATATAACTTATGTCATCAAAAAGACTTATTGGAAAAAATAGAAAGCCCTTCATTGCACTGGGAGGTAACTGAGATGGGGCGGATATTATTAAAAGTTAATAGGCTCCCTAGCTTGATTTCAACGCTCGGAGAAGCATCTGATGACTTAGATGATGGCCCAGATTTAGGCAGGCAGCCTCATCACCCCACAAAGGTCTGTATTAGTTGCGGTAAGGCCAAAACCTATGAGCACTTTGGGTTTTCAAAGAAGACAGAAGATAACCTTACAAAATGCTGCAGTAGTTGCTGGTAGCAAAGCTTTATTTACATATAAGGGCTAGTTCGCAGGTAGCGTATGCCAGCTTTCGATATCTTGAGTCCAGCCATATTTTTCACGGATATAGAGCAACTCAGGTGCTACCTTTTTCGGTAGGCAATATGCTTGACCTTACCTTCTTTGTTTAAAGGCGGTTTTAGCTCATCTAAAAGGTATTTTTCGATGGCCAGAGCCTCGAATACTTGTTCTTTAGGGACTTCAATTGTGTGAATGTACCTTGAGCTAACACCTTCTTTCCACCATCCCATGCCTTTTGTTTGAGTGTGATCTAAATAGTCGAAACAGGCTGGCCACCTTCCATTGTTTACCTCAACTCGACACCTTCGACTTTACTTACGATCTGGTGCAGCAGGCCCGATTCGTAATACCCTGCATCTGGACTCAAGCACAAGATGTAAAGGCACACTGATTTTGGTCTCGTAATAGGAGGTGCTGAAATGCCCTCAAATATTTACCCATCGTTAAGCACTCTCCAATAGTTACGTATTTTGATTGCGGTGACACGCTTAAATTAAGCCGCGATTTAGTCCATTTTATTCCCCTAAGTTGTACGGAAGGCACGTATTGTCTGGCTTGTAGCCTAGATAGGTGTTGAATATGAGCATATACTGTCTCATATGCCTAATAACTAGGATTATGAGACATGAGTAAGAAAGGTCAGTTACTTAATACTAAAGCGATAATCAAGCTGGCTAGAAAGCACGGTGATGATCCATTTAACGTACGGGACGAGGCTTTAATTGCCTTTGCTGGATTGGCTTATTTTAGCGGCCATGACCTAAGCCTGGTTACTGTATCGGATATGATAACCGAGCGAGGCAATATCATTATTGATAATTATCTGCCTGGTTCTGTTAGCTCAAATGGTAAGGCCAGAATGTTTTACATTGGCAAAAAGACCTACTTGCAGGATGTGACAGCCCGAGTAATTGAGTGGCGAATAGAGAATCAATTAGGGTGTATTGATCGAGGCT
>Ga0209292_1002112_pt1 | contig 23243 bp, 29 predicted proteins | sample GOMGulsemesocosm_2_FD_184634 | JGI IMG/M metagenome (GOLD analysis project Ga0209292, IMG submission 184634) | Methane-oxidizing microbial communities from mesocosms in the Gulf of Mexico - GOM9C Gulf of Mexico (SPAdes) (version 2) | ecosystem: Environmental > Aquatic > Marine > Cold seeps... | reverse complement strand
TACCAACAATGCGACTCAATATTACTGACTAAAACTAGAAACTTTCGTTTCTTGTTATTCTGAATTAATGAATTAATTCGTGTGTCATTGATATTGATTCTTTTTGTCCCGAAGGACTTTTTTGAAATCTACTATCAATGCTCACACAGATTGTTTGATTAAATTGTTAAAGAGCGTGCTTACCGGCTAGGCCGTATCAGCGAGGTGCGTATAATACGCTACCCTTGAACCTTGTCAACATCTAAATCTCAAATCGCTTTGAAAGTTTTTGTTGGCTCAAACTCATCGAGTTTGTTGGTTCGGACTGGGTTAGTAACTTGCGTCACCGTCCTTGTCTGTGGGGTCGCATTATAGGGATTGAGTTCACATTGGCAAGTCTTTATTGCTAATTATTTCAATTAAATGACAGGGCGAATAATAACTAAACAAACTGCTGTTTTGTTAAACGTTATTTGTCAAACATTGTGGTTATAAGTGGTTTTGATGGTTTACTGGGGAATAATTTCTTTGCAACATAACGGATGATTAAAAAGCTTAATCCAGTAAAAGCGCTAGATATAGCAATAAGGGTCAATTCATTCACATGAAATATGTTTTTACTTATTAATGCGCTACCTATAAAGAAGACCAGTGGTAATAGATATATTAGTGAAGCACTTTTAATAAGATCACCATTACTAATTTGCAACTCAACATAATGATCTACCTTCATGCCCTCTTTAAAGGGGAGTTCAAAGTAGTGGCTTTTATCTGAAAACGCTTTTGATACAACACCAACTCCACAGTTACTATTGTTATTACAAGATGAACAAGCTGATTTAGAGATGCACTCAATTCGAGCAACTTTTTCATCTTCAATCTGCTCAATGGCAATTATTTTACCAGTTTCAGTTATCATCACTAACCAAATCAACTGATTCAACTAGGCGCTTTGCCGTCGTTACGGGAATATCACCAACCACGTTTATCTCTATCTCACCTCGTTGTTCTGTATATAGTACAGTCGCACCACGACGAATGAGTTTCTGTTTCTCATCTAAGAATAACTGCTTCTTTGATATATATATAGAAACGTTGGTAATGCCATCATCAAGCAATATGTATGATACAGGCGTATTTTCATGCATCATTAATTTGTGCTGATCATCTTTAACAACCGAGAAACCTGTTGGTAACCATGTTACTTTCCATTTTGAACTGTTATCTGTAGTAGATTCTGGGATATGTACCATTTCAGGCAGGGTATTTTGAGTGAGCTTGAGTAACCACGGGTTTATTTCATCAGAAACGTTGAGTGACACAACCATTATCTGCTCTAGTACAATATTAGACTGGCTTAGGGTATCTAAACGTAAAGGCAATGCAGAGTCAAGGTCACACCAGATGACATAACTATAACGATATTCATCTTTGCTTATCATACGAATTGCAATTGCTTGCTTACCTGCAATACGTCCTTTTCCTAAGATAACGTAATTATAACTTTGCTTGCCCTGCTCATAATCAAATTGAGCAATATTGGCAAAAATACTGCGGTTATGGCGAGACTGTAATGTATATGCGGGTTTTCCCTGTTCAAAATAACTTATTTTTCCTGCATATTGCAGTGACTCGCGAATAACACCGTTAAGGTAACGAAAATAGCTGACCTCTTGGCCATCAACGTTGCCGTGAATTAACTGCATCGGTTCGAGCTGCTGCTGTAAGCTACTCAAGTAGAGTACTTCATAATTTTTCTGTGAATATGCAACCTGCATATTTTTCAGATACTCAATGGCAGAAGGAGAGCTGCCCTCTTTTTTTTCGAGTAAGACTTTATTACTACTATTGGCCTCTATTGCCATACCTAGCTGCGAAAAGAGTAGCAAAGTTGTTGCTACCATTAAACGTAAGAGGAGGTGTCTATTCATTACTAACCTGTGTTTTCTTTATGGCTGTACTTGAAGTTGCAGTTGGTGATCTTTCAATAGCGCTTCTAAACGCTCATGGCGTTTTTGTAACGCCTGCTTAGTTTGCTCTTTGCTTGCTTGTAGGCTTACCGGAGAAACTCCACCACCAAAAGGAACGGTATTTAATACTTCAATACCACTGTTTTCTACTGCCGGTTGCGAAGTAATAAAGCTGGTCATTACCACCACACCAGCAACCGAAGCGGCAATTGCATACTGCCCAAATCGTTTTACAAAGGAAATAACGTTACTTTCTGCTTTTATTGGCTGAGCAGGTGTAATAGGTGTAACTATCGCGACTGTAGGTTGCTGCGATATTTCTGCCATCACCAGCTCGCTGATATCGATGTTCATTGCAGCTTCATTGCGCATCACATCACCAATCAAGTGGTAACGAGAAAAAGTACTCTGTTGCTCTTTATCATGAATAAGAGCATCTAATGAGCTGCTTTCAACATTTTCATTATCAATCAAACTTGAAAGTTGTTCGTTAATTTCTTTCATTGCTATTCCATTTACTCTTCTAATAAAGGTGCTAACTGTTTATCAATCGCATCACGTGCTCTAAAGATACGTGAACGAACAGTTCCAATAGGACAATCTTCTATGTTTGCTATCTCGTCATAACTCATGCCTTCAAGCTCACGCAATGTAATTGCTGCTTTGAGCTCTGCAGGTAGCGAGTCAATGGTATCCATGATCACACGCTTTATCTCTTGTGAACGTAAAATACTTTCAGGTGATTCAGCTGACTTAAGGGCATCACTGCCATCATAACTATCTGCCTCCATTGCATCTATATCCGATGCAGGTGGGCGACGACTCAAACTGGTTAAATAATTCTTCGCAGTATTAACAGTAATACGATATAACCAGGTATAAAAAGCACTATCCCCTCGAAATGAGGGTAATGATTTATGAACCTTAATAAACACTTCTTGTGTTACATCGGCAATATCACCTGAACTACGTACATAACGCGTTAATATGTTCGCTACTCGATTCTGATATTTACGAACCAATAATGTAAAAGCTTGCTGCTCTCCATTCTGAATACGCTGAATTAATTGAAAATCTAAATCACGCTCATTCATTGAGCTTATCTACCTATAATTATTATTAGCCTTATTGGCGTCTACAGTTATGACCTAATGTTTTGAAGAAAGTTCCAAACTATTTCAAAAGAAATCATTTTTAGATAAACTGTGCGAATACTTCATTAACTGCAGAGCATATAGTGCCATGACAGAAAGTAAATCAATAACTGAACAACATAATTGCGACATTTTAATTATCGGCGCTGGTGCAGCAGGTCTTTCGCTAGCATTAAAATTAGCCCCGCACGCAAAAGTAAATGTATTAAGTAAAGGTAAACTTTCTGAAGGCTCTACCTTTTATGCGCAAGGTGGTGTTGCTGCAGTATTTTCTGATACCGACAGTGTTGACTCGCATGTTGATGATACGTTAATTGCTGGTGCAGGCTTATGTGACGAAGAAGCGGTACGCTTTACCGTCAGTAATGCAAAAGAGAGCATGCAATGGTTAATTGATACTGGTGTAGATTTTGATACTGAAGTAGATAAAGAGGGCAATACACAGTTTCACCTTACTCGCGAAGGGGGTCATTCACACCGACGAATTTTACATGCGGCAGATGCAACCGGTAAAGAGATTGAAAACACTCTGCTGAGTGCAGTTAAAAAACATGAAAATATCACCTTGATGGAAGGTTTTAATGCCATTGATTTGATCACTAGCCGTAAACTAAACCTACCCGCTAACCGTGTATTAGGTGCTTATGTTTGGAACCGCAATGAAGAACGTGTAGAAACAATCAAGGCACACTTTGTCACCCTAGCAACAGGTGGTGCAAGTAAAGTTTATCAATATACCAGTAATCCTGACGTCTCTAGTGGCGATGGTATCGCATTAGCTTGGCGTAGCGGTTGTCGCATCGCCAATATGGAATTTAATCAATTCCATCCTACTTGTCTTTTCCATGCCGATGCCAAAAATTTCCTACTTACTGAAGCATTACGTGGAGAAGGAGCGCACCTTTTACGCCCTGACGGTACACGCTTTATGCTTGATTTTGATGAACGCGCTGAACTTGCTCCACGTGATATTGTTGCACGTGCTATCGATTATGAGATGAAGCGCCTTGGTGCTGATTGCATGTATCTTGATATCAGCCATAAACCTAAAGATTTTATCATTAAGCACTTTCCAACCATCTACCGACGCTGTCTATTATTAGGTATTGATATTGCCCACCAGCCAATGCCAATCGTTCCTGCTGCACATTATACTTGTGGTGGCGTGATGATCGATCATCATGGTCAAACAGATATCGATGGCTTATATGCCATTGGTGAAGTGACTTACACTGGATTACACGGCGCAAACCGTATGGCTTCTAATTCACTGCTTGAGTGTATTGTTTACGCACATGCATGCGCAAAAGATATCGTTAATCGCCTACCATTTTATCAAGATAGAAAGTTTGCTGACATTCCTGCTTGGGATGATAGCCAAGTTGAAAACTCCGATGAAGAGGTAGTCATTCAACATAATTGGCACGAGCTGCGCCTATTTATGTGGGATTACGTTGGCATAGTGCGTACCGACAAACGCTTAGAACGTGCATTACGTCGCGTACAAATGTTACAACAAGAGATAGATGAGTATTACAGTAACTTTAAAGTAGGCAATAACTTATTAGAGCTGCGTAATTTAGTACAAGTAGCAGAGCTCATTATCCGCAGCGCAATGTCGCGTAAAGAGAGTCGTGGTTTACATTACAATTTAGATTACCCAGAGCAATTAAATAAACCTAAACCCACGATTCTTTGCCCACAAAACGATTGATAACTAATTTCGCCCGCTATTTATCAGGCGGGCGATTAATCTATATTGCTCTTCACTGATTGCATCTTTATAGATGGTAATAAACTGCTTGCTTGTTTGCTCTGTAAAAACACTATTTTGAATATCTAGCTGTAGCAATATAAACAAAGCATTATAAACCGAATATCGACCAACTCTTCCGTTATAACTCTTGTTCCCAACGACTCTTTCCACTAAACCTGATTCACTCAATAGTAACTCAGCTTGCTGTGAATAAGCTTTTTTTGCTGCATATAATGCAATAAGAAGAAGTAATAGATAAAAAAGCAGTGATAATGGTGAGACAGGGACAACAGGGAAAGAGAGTAAAATAGCAGAGAAGTAAAGCAGGAAAATGGCTATTCCTGCATAATAAGATCGCTTAACGGTTATTTTATACTTTAACGCGTTTAAGGATGACATCAATAATCTTTCTTAATTCAACATCAGGGCACTCTTTATGGCCCATAAACCATGCAAAAAGCTCAGGGTCTTCACAGGTTAATAAACGTTGAAAGGTGAATTGATCTGCATTAGATAAATCATCAAACGCCTCTTTAACAAAGGGCATAAATAAAACATCCAACTCTAACATTCCACGGCGACACGCCCACAATAAGCGCGATTTGTTAACCATTTCGGTCATTCTTTAGTTTCCTGTTATTTAAAGTAAAAACACATCAATATCATAACAACAACAATTTATTAGTAGCAACTACTGACAAAATAGGTTGTGAGCTATACCATTGTAAAAAAATATAAACGAGGAAATTATGCGCAAACTGAGTGAATTAGATAATATTAGCCAACTACCCGATTTAGTTTTATGTCCGCTTGATAGCTGGGATCTGATCTCTGTGAAAGGCGATGATCGCATCACCTTTTTACAAGGACAACTAACCTGTGACTTAACTAGCTTGCAGCCAGGACAACAAACGTTAGCAGCGCAATGTAACCCACAGGGTAAAGTATTCAGTATCTTCCGCGTTATTATCTTAGAAGACCGTGTTCTATTGACCCAACCAAGCTCTGTTACTGCTCGTCAGCTACCTGAATTACAAAAATATGCAGCATTTTCTAAAGTTGAAATCAGTATCGATCCAGACTACAAAGCATTTGGTTTAATTGGCTGTAAATCGGCACAATATATCGCTGAAAAAGTAGATACGGCAGCAACACACGATCAAAGCCGCTTATTAGAAAGTGGTACAGTACTTATCAAACAGCCTTACCCTTCATTACGTTATTTAGCCGTCATGAAAAATGCAATTGCTGAAGAGTTACTTGAAGACATCAAAAATCGAGCTGAAATTTTTGATGATAGCCTATGGAATGCAATGAACATTGCCTCTGGTATTGGTTTTATTGAAGAGCAGACCAGTGCTTCATTCATTCCTCAAATGTTAAACCTACAAGCACTCAATGGCATCAGCTTTAGTAAAGGTTGTTACATTGGCCAAGAAACCGTTGCGCGTGCCAAATATCGTGGTGCCAATAAGCGTGCACTGTTTATCTTAACGGGCCGTGCAAGCCACCCCCCTAAAGTAGGCGATAATATTCAGATGTTAGTGAGCAATAACTGGAAACGTATCGGTACTGTTATTTCAGGTTGCCAATACGGCGATGGTCATATTGAAGTATTAGCGGTATTACCAAAAGACTGTAGCCCTGAAGATGTTTATCAAGTAAAAGAAATTGAAGGCTCGACACTATATTACGCACCACTACCCTATACATTAGAAGAAGAGTAACCTTATACCCGTTACCAATCAAAATGCTTTATTCGGTCGTCAGCTCGGATACTAGGGCAAGGCGCAGTATAATGACCTTTCGAGCAATTAACTGCGTTAATTCTCTATCGGTAGAATGAAACACAAGACTTTCATTCTTTAAGGGCTAGCCATTATCGAATACTGCAATGCAGAATTACCATGGTTTAATAACAGTCGAGCTGGCGACCCGTAGGGCAAGCTTTGAGGCAAATATCTTCGTTGTCTTTCGAGCAATTAACTTCGTTAATTCTCTATCGACATTGATTAAATGCAAGCATTTAACAAACAGTTAGAAAGTATCGATTGAACCAGTTAGACCTTCAACTTTCTGCCTAGAACCTATTCACCTCACTGCTTGCTGAATTTTGCATATTGAATGATAACGGGTATGTACTCTAATCCCCGAATAAAATCGGGGACATTTCCCTGTCCCGTAAAATAATGCTATAGTGGTCACACTTTTTGTACCATTTTTTTATCAAAAGATAATATAACCCTAACTAAATAGTAGGTTCCATTGAGTTGTGAAATTACAAGACTGCGTGATAAAGCGAATAAATTTAATCGCTTACGCATTCAATCAGCACAAGTATTAATGAATGAAGAGGAGTTGAATGTATTTCAATCTTTTCCGCTTCTGTTTCATTTTAATCTACCAACATTGCCAGGTTATATTAATGCAGATGTACCTACAGGTATCTGCCAATTTGAAACGAATGAAAGTCATCATCACTTAATTAACTACTTTCTTAATACTGACCTTCCAAAAACATCACCACAACAGCGTGATATTATCGGTATGTATGCGATGGGTAGCACCTCTTCGATGGGGCAATGCTCGGAAAGTGATTTTGATATCTGGATCTGCTATCCACACCAACTCGACAGTAAGCGTGTTGAACTATTAGAAGAGAAGTCTTGGTTAATTACCCATTGGGCAGAAAGCTTGGGTGTTGAACTGAATTTTTTCCTTATCCCAGACAATAAATTCCGCATAAACAATGATGCAGGCATGACCAAAGACTCCTGTGGCTCTTCTCAGCACATGGTTTTATTAGATGAGTTTTACCGCACCGCATTACGTATTGCAGGAAAACCTATTTTATGGCGACTAATCCCGATAGAGCATGAACAAAACTATGATCAATACGTACAAGCTCAATATGACAACGGCTCACTAAATAGCGATGATTGGTTAGACCTTGGTGGATTTCATCGCATTCCAGCAGAGGAATATTTTGGCGCAACACTATGGCAACTTTATAAAGGTATAGATACCCCCTACAAAGCGGTCTTAAAAACTATTTTGATGGAAGCTTACTCGTGGGAATACCCAAAAACAGAGCTTGTTGCAATTAGCTATAAAAAACGCTTTCAAACCCAAGAGTATTACGATGAACAGCTTGATCCTTATTGTTTAATGCTTGAAAAAGTAACAGGCTACCTTACAGAGATAAATGATTTCAAACGCTTAGAAGTTGTGCGTGCTTGTTTTTATCTAAAAACAGAAGAGACGCTGTCAAAGGTATGTTACAACGACAACACCGCTTGGCGTCGCACCATTTTAAATAAGTTTGTTAACCAGTGGAATTGGGTAGAGGAGCAGATTGCAGATCTAGACAACCGCAAAAATTGGAAGGTGAGTGAAGTAACCAAAGCCAAAGATATTCTGCTTGAAGCATTAATGACCAGCTATCGAAAGCTACTCTCCTTTGCACGTGATAATAATATTGGTGAGTCGATCAGTGCTGAAGATATTGGTATTCTTTCACGTAAGTTATATGCAGCTCACGAAACATTACCAGGTAAAGTTGACCTAATTAACCCCAATATTTCACCCGACCTATCTGAGCCAAACTTAAGTTTTATCCAAGTACCAGAAGGGCGAAAAAATCAACCAGGCTGGTATCTATATAACTGTTCTCTTGAAACACACACATTAATAAATACACCAACATTAATGCATGCAAAGTATCTATCTAAGCTGATCTCATGGTGTCATATGAATGGCTTGTATGAAGAGGAAACCAAGTTACACCTCTACAACCAAGGTTCGGATCTAGTTGATAAAAAATTAAATCAATTTATCCGGGATCTATATTCTGTATTTCCTGTTTATGTACCTAAAGCCAGTAACCAAGCTCTTAGTCAGCCTTGCGAAATAAAACACTTGGCCATATTTTTAAATGTTGAAAGAGATCCAACACGACATTGGCAAGATGCCCATGAAGATACAGATGTAGAAAACGATAATGTTTTATCTTACGGACAAAATAATGAATGCTTAATTGGTAGCATAGATCTTATCTATCGTAATTCGTGGAATGAAGTGCGTACACTGCACTTTAATAATAATTATGCAGTGGTTGATGCGCTTAATACGATTTTAGGAAAAATGCATCAAGATGCCATACCACCAGAGCAGATAGATCTTTTTTGCTATAGCCAACACTTTCAAGAACAGATTAGCCACACCTTTAAAAGTAAGCTGGAAGAATATATCCAATTACGCCTGGACTCTGTTAGCCAACGTTCAGTGCAAACACTTTGGACTGGTGGTAGGAAATTTGGTTTTTACTTTGAGCGCACCGGGGTATCACTGCAGCATCTACAAAGTACCGTTGATATCTACAGCCACATCTCTAAGAAGAAATTATCCACCAGCGTCATTAACCTTAAAAACACCTTTTTTGAGCAAACCGCAGAGGTGATTGAATCACATATTAGTGAAGGTTTGATTCAATTCTTTTTTGAAAACTACCCTGATGGTTTTAATGTTTATATTGCCAACGCTGAAAATGAAGTGGAAAGCTTCCAGAGCTTTGCGGGCAGTAAAGACGATTTAGTGCAAAACGTAAATCGATTTTACGCGTCAAACAGTAATGAAAACAGTACGATGGATGAGCAGATAAATTTCAATTTACCGCAGTTTTATGAAATTGAACTCGGTGATAACGAGGAGTTAGAACTATCCTCATTCAAAAGTCGCTGTAAAGCAGCAGAGCGTACTCTGCATTAAAGGTGGGAATGATTACTCTGGGCGTAAGCCTAACGAGTGACAAATAGCATAACTAAGATCACTACGATTTAAAGTGTAAAAATGAAAATCTTTTACGCCCTCTTGGCTTAACACCTTTACCATCTCCATCGCAGCAGTCGCACCAATTAAATTACGCGTCATGGAATCATTATCAGTGCCCTGATACAATTTATGCATCCAATCTGGTACATGAACATTGGTTAAGCCTGCGAATTTTACTAATGTTTTGTAGTTTGAAACAGGTAGAATTCCCGGCACAATATCACCATCAATACCTTGCTTAACACACTTGTCTCGAAAACGTAAAAATGTTTCTGCATCAAAAAAGAACTGTGATATTGCTCGGTTTGCCCCTGCATCAAATTTAGCTTTTAATATATCCAAATCAAATTGTGCCGTTGATGCCTCTGGATGCTTTTCAGGGTAGGCCGCGACAGATATATCAAAATCGCCCTCCTCTTTTAATAACTTAACCAGATCCGTTGAATACATATGTGGTTTAGATTCGCCTTCGGGAATGTCACCACGTAACGCCACAATACTACGAATATCATTCTGCCAGTAATCACGTGCTATTTGGCGTAGTTCATCTTTACTTGCATCAATACAAGTTAAGTGAGGCGCAGCCACCATGCCCGTTTTAGCTTTAATATCTTTAATAATGTCGTGTGTTCTATCACGCGTGCCGGAGTTTGCCCCATAGGTAACAGAAACAAATTTAGGTTTCAGGGTTTTTAAACGCTCAATAGAGCCCCACAACGTTTTTTCCATCGTAGTATTTGCAGGCGGAAAAAATTCAAATGAAACACCCACCTCTGTTTTAATATCTGCAACATTTTGGTTTAATTTTGCCAAATACTGCGCAGAAAAATATGCTTGTTGTTGGGTTTCATTACTCATTGGTTAGCTCCTTTAGCCATCTAAACGTCTATTTTCAGTTAATCTATATAACTATTAAAATAAGTCAATATAATTAAATCAAGATGAAAATAACTAAAGTTAACATGAGTAATACTCAGCTAATATCAGACTTCTAGAAGTCCATTTGCGATCATCGATAACAATCGTTAAAATGCCCTTTCTTATACTACGGGTAAAACAGGAACATCATGTCTAAAGATTGGAACGGTGAATATATCAGCCCTTATGCTGAGCACGGAAAAAAAAGTGAACAAGTTAAAAAAGTGACTGTTTCTATTCCTACCAAAGTACTAAAGATACTGACTGATGAGCGTACCCGACGCCAAGTAAACAACCTTCGTCATGCGACTAATAGCGAACTTCTATGCGAAGCGTTCTTGCATGCTTATACTGGGCAACCACTACCTGAAGATTGTGATTTAGATAAAAACCAAGTAGCACAACAGATCCCTGAAAGTGTTCAAAAACAGATAAAGAAATAGTAAAGAACTACCCGAGTAGGTAGTTCCCCTGCTCATTCTAATCTTTATAATCCTGTGAAATAAAAAATTATCTCATTCAAGGATTGATAATATGAATACTTTTCAATTTTACAAAAAACAAAATGCACTTGTACATGTCAATATAAATAACCGCTCATTTGAGACTGAACAGCAACAACTCGCTGAGCAAGGGTTTAAGTCTATTGGAGAAATTGTTACAGCAGAAACGAGTTACGCTGCTTTCAATAAATTTAAAGTATTACATTTCAAAAAACTCCAACAAATCAACAACAGCCACCTTTTTGTTAATCGCAACCTCGTTTAAAAAGGAGAAAAGTATGAGTTGGTATTTTTTTGCTTTACTCGCTATTGGTGGTGCGATTCAATATTATTATGTTTTTTATTCACCACGGCAGGTGAATGACTGGCGTAAATTACCTCTTTTAGCGGAGTATCTTTTAAAACATCCAGAGTGCAAAACAGATGATAATGAGAATGCACGTTGTTATCACTGTGAATCCGATAAAGTCATATTTCAACCACTCACCACCCACGTTGACCCTAGATACAAACATATCTGCTTAAACTGCAAACGTATTCTATTTAGAAGTAAATCCATCATTTAAGTCTCATTAGTCGATATAACGCAATTATTACCTTTGCCACGATAGCTAACAATAAAAAAAGTATTAAAGAGGTTTATCGGGCCTGATATCAATGCTCCTCAGGAAGTTCTAAAATAACAGTTATAGGCTAACTAGCTCTTAAGCTGATTTATCCATATGTACATCCATTTGTGGTAATGCCATGTTTTATAAGAGGTAATGCCTTCCTCATCTAATACAGCCTTGATTGATTCAATTACCCCATAGACATAAAAAATCCCCGCTAATTTGCGAGGCCCTTGTTATAGACTATCAGCGAGTTATTAAGCTGATTTATCCATATGAACATCCAGTTGTGGGAATGCCGTGTTTTATAAGAGGCAATACCTTCCGCATCTAATACATCTTTGATTGGTTTAATTAACCCATAGACATAAAAAAGCCCCGCTAATTTGCGAGGCCCTTGTTATAGACTATCAGCGAGTTATTAAGCTGATTTATCCATATGAACATCCAGTTGTGGGAATGCCGTGTTTTATAAGAGGCAATACCTTCTGCATGTAACACATCTTTGATTGGTTTAATTAACCCATAGACATAAAAAAGCCCCGCTAATTTGCGAGGCCCTTGTTATAGACTATCAGCGAGTTATTAAGCTGACTTATCCATATGTACATCCATTTGTGGGAATGGGATCTCAATGCCATCTGCATCTAATGCATCTTTAATCGCTTCCATCAACTCAAAACGAACTGGCCAGTAATCATCACTATTAACCCATGGGCGAACAACAAAGTTAACACTTGAATCTGCAAGCTCCGCAACAGCAACCTGTACTTCAGGGTTTTTAAGAACACGTTTATTGGCTTTTAATACTTTTTCTAATAGCGCTTTAGTTTGTTGAAGGTTTGCGTTGTAACTAACACCAATCGTCAAATCGATACGGCGTGTGGCTTTACGAGAGTAATTAATGATATTACCACCAAGAATAGAAGAGTTAGGTACCACAACAAACTTGTTATCAACTGTTACTAACGTTGTTGCAAAGATTTGTACTGACTCAACACTACCAGCAATACCAGCAGCTTCAATGTACTCACCCGCTTTAAATGGGCGTAGGATAATAATTAATACACCCGATGCAAAGTTAGATAGTGAACCTTGCAATGCTAAACCAACAGCTAAACCAGCGGCACCGATCAATGCAATAAACGACGTTGTTTGTACACCAATACGACTTAAAGCAGCAATCACTACAAATGCAATAATCACATATTTTACCATATGTGATACAAAATCAACGATGGTAGTGTCTAACTTGCGCTTAGTAAGTACCTTATGAAACCCATTAGAGATCATACGTGCGATTAACATACCAAGTAATAGCGTAACCACTGCAGATACAATGTTTAAACCATATTCAATAATAAGCCCTTGATTGTTATTGACCCACTCTAGGCTATTTGCCACAACGTCAACACTATTTTCTAATCGTTCACCGATAACTTCACCGGCAGTCTCTGCAACTTCAGGGACTATATTTTCATCTGCCATTGTTACTTTCCTCTATTTAACTTTGTTGTAATTGATTGTAAAAAAAAGCCCATTGAGCTTTAAAATTTTGTGTTGGTTTTTGCTTAAACTGCGAGCGAACAAACTGGTTCATGCGCCCTTCTACGTAAGCAAGTAGTAAATTCGCGATGACCGTCTCATCCGCGCTTAACTTATCACCATCTAGCATTGGTTTTTCACGTAAAATTTGCTTAATTTGCGATTCAAGCTTAGAGAATATATGTTCAATTCTCACCTGTAATCGCTCATTCTCACCCAGTAATGCATCTCCCGTTAAAATACGCGTAATGCCTGGGTTTTGTTCTGCAAAGCCTAACAAGAAATGTAACAGATGTTCTATTCGTGTAAAGGTTTGTTTTTCTTGATCTTTAATTAAGTTAATTTGAGTGAATATGGTATTTTCAATAAACTCAATCAAGCCTTCAAACATACGCGCTTTACTTGGAAAGTGACGATATAAAGCGGCTTCAGAAACACCGACTTGTTTTGCAAGTTTCGCCGTTGTGATACGTTGTCCCGGTTTGCCCTCTAACATCACTGCTAAAGCGCGTAAAATATCGTCTTTACGGTTTGTTTTCTTTTTTGTTGCTGTAACCATTATTACTCTCTTCCTTTACTTATAATTTTCCAGAATGCCCAAAACCACCTGCACCACGCTCAGATGATTGAAAGCTATCCACAACTGCAAATGTTGCTTGTACAACCGGTAAAAAAACTAACTGGGCCAGTCGCTCTCCTGCTTCTAGAATAAATGCAGTGTCACTACGGTTCCAACAGGAAACCATTAAGGGCCCCTGATAATCAGAGTCAATAAGACCAACTAAATTGCCTAAAACAATGCCATGTTTATGGCCAAGCCCTGAGCGAGGTAAAATAGTAGCCGCTAAATTAGGATCTGCAATATGGATCGCAATCCCAGTAGGGATTAATTGTGTTTCGCCTGGTTGAATTACCATCGGTTGATCAATACAAGCACGTAAGTCCATACCTGCAGAACCAGATGTTGCATGCTCTGGCAGTGGAAACTCTTTACCAATACGTGCATCAAGAATTTTAAGTTCAATCTGTTTCATTTTTATGTACTCTGCAAATATTGTTGGGCAATAATTGCTACTAATTGATTTGCTACTACTTTTTTGTCCGCAAGAGTTATATCAAACCTTTCTGTTTCAGAAAATACTGTCAGTGCATTTTTTTCACTATTAAAACCTTGCCCTGATTTTGAAACATCGTTTGCTGCAATCAACTTTAATTTTTTGCGTTTTAGCTTATCTAGTGCATATCGTTCAACATCTTGCGTTTCTGCAGCGAAACCAACACAAAATGGTGCATTAGATACGTTTGCTACATCAGCGATAATATCGGGATTTTTAATTAATTTAATGATCAAGTCATCTATGCCCTGCTGTTTTTTCATTTTTTGTGTTGCGACTTGCTCTGGGCGATAATCTGCAACGGCAGCACAGGCGATAAAAATATCGCAGTTATTCAGTTTATCTAAACTCGCTTGTTGCATCTCAATCGCACTACCAACATCAACTCGATGCACATTTTCTGGCGTGATTAAACTAACCGGACCACTGATAATGGTGACATTTGCCCCCATTTTTTGTGCTGCACTTGCTAATGAATAGCCCATTTTCCCTGAACTATGGTTACTTATGTAACGTACAGGATCTAAAGGTTCCTGTGTTGGCCCCGCAGTAATAATGATATTTACGCCCGCTAAAGCTTGTTCAATAGGAGATAATAAATCACAGGCCCTTTGTACAAGCTCATTAGGCTCTAACATACGCCCAGGACCGATATCTCCGCAGGCTTGTGGACCCTCTCCTGGTCCCCAGATATGTAAACCACGCTTGGCTAATACACTTATATTTTCTTGTGTTGCAGGGGCGAGGTACATCTCCATATTCATTGCAGGTGAAACAGCTATCGGTGCCGGTGATGCGAGACAAAGCGTTGTTAATAGCTCATCTGCAAAACCAGCTCTTAATCGTGCAATTAAATTTGCTGTTGCTGGCGCTAATAAAATAAGATCAGCCCATTTAGCAAGTTCAATGTGGCCCATGCCAGCCTCTGCATTAGGGTCTAATAGATCATCTGCAATTGCATGACCCGATACTGCCTGCATCGTAAGTGGTGTAATAAACTCTTTAGCTGATTGCGTCATGACAATACGCACATCTGCGCCTTGATCCTTTAAACGGCGCGTTAACTCAGCACATTTATAGGCAGCAATACCACCAGAGATACCCAACAGGATATTTTTTCCAAATAAAGGCTGCACAGCAGACATATAAATACTCTTAAATGAATAGAAAATGGAGCCGTAGGATAGCATAAACGTTTTCAGCAATATGTGATTTTATCGACTAGATTTAATATCAATTTAAGGTAAAGGTTAATCATATGACAACAGTAAAAGACTGGCCAAATCAAGAACGTCCGCGCGAAAAACTATTAGCTAAAGGCAGTAATGCACTTTCTGATGCTGAGTTATTGGCTATCTTTTTACGAACAGGTTGCAAAGGCATTGATGTGGTTACGTTATCGCGATTATTACTCGCTGAATTTGGTTCATTACATGCGCTTTTTGCCGCCTCTGAAAGTGATTTTTGCGCTAAAAAAGGCTTAGGGCAGGCAAAATATGCGCAGTTACAAGCCGTTTTAGAGATGTCACGTCGTTATCTACAAGAACCATTGCAAAAAGGATTAACTTTAACCAGTGCTCAACAAACTAAAGACTTTTTATCCGCTAAAATGCATGCTTATCCCTATGAAGTATTTGCAGCGCTTTTATTAGATACACAACACCAAATAATCTGTTTTCATGAGTTCTTTTTTGGCTCAATTGATAGTGCAACGGTTCACCCGAGAATTATTGCACAAAAAGTTTTACACGAAAATGCAGCCGCGATTATCTTGGTTCATAATCATCCAAGTGGTGATCCAACTGCGAGCATTTGTGACAAAAAAATCACTCAAAAAATCATCGAAACGATGCTATTAATCGATGTTCGAGTTTTGGATCATTTCATCATTGGACACCAAAAAATCACCTCTTTTGCAGAAAAAGGGTGGATTTAAGAGTTAAATTCACACTTTTGTTGATCTTTCATACTCAATCATGTATAAAATGCGCCCTCGACGCCTTTGGCGACGGCTAAAAAAGGTGTTCGACTATTTTGCTCGAGTAAAACTATTATTTTGGAGAAATCGACATGTCTAGAGTATGTCAAGTTACAGGTAAGCGTCCAGCTACTGGTAACAATGTATCACACGCAAAGAACCGCACACGACGTCGTTTCTTACCTAACCTACAAACACACCGTTTTTGGGTTGAGAGTGAGAACCGTTTTGTTAAATTACGCCTAACTACTAAAGGTATGCGTATCATTGATAAGAAAGGTATTGATGCCGTTCTTGTAGATGTCCGTGCAAACGGCATTAAAGTTTAAGGAGCAGTAACATGCGCGATAAAATTCGTTTAAATTCAAGTGCTGGTACTGGCCATTTTTATACTACTGATAAAAATAAAAAGACTATGCCTGAAAAGTTTGAGATCAAGAAATTTGATCCTGTTGTACGTAAGCACGTTATGTACAAAGAAGGCAAAATCAAGTAATTTTGATTTTATCTGATAAAAACCCAGTTTATACTGGGTTTTTTTATGCCTGAAGAAAAATAATAGAAAAGCGAGGAAATATGAGATTATCAGCAAGAGGCTGGAACAATGTGCTTATCTTTGGTGTATTGATTATTGTCTTTCTGTTTAATTTCAGTCATAAACTGCTGTTAGCGCCAAAGGTCCACCAGCGTACAGTTATCAGTAAAGATATCATGATTGTAGAGATAAAAACCCCGGATTTCGTTATTAAACGATCTGGCCGAAATTGGGTGAGTAAACCTAACCTTGGATTATCAGAACACCAACTCGCTCTGTTAGTACAAAACTGGCAAAACCAACTTTTAACAACCCGCGAAGCAATTATCCAGCCTAAAGATGCCTATATTATGCAGGTTTATACCGCTAATGATGACCAGCCGATTATTGTGCAGTTAATTCAGCACGGTGAAGACTACCTATTGCAAAGCGATGAACAGATGTCACTATTTTTAAGCGCAGACCAACTACCGCTATTCTTAGGTCGATAAACGCTTGCGGTTCAAGTCACGCGCCAGAATCAATGAAAGCCCTATCATTTGCAAAAAAATTGACCAATTACGTAAACTTGAAACCTCACTTTGTAGGAACATCTGTAACTCAACCAACTCTAGATTCAAAAAAAACTTATTATCGATCTCATTACGAATCTCATTTTGATAAGCATCTATCTTGTTATCTACTAACTTAATATCCGTCAATTTTATTTTTTCATGCAGGTGTAATGCTAACAAACGACTAAATTGCTTGGCTATTACAGCATCAAGTTTGCCTTGATTGCTTAACAGGTAGAGCGTTTCACGTTTACGTTCAATGCCTTCTATCTGCACCCAAAGCAAACTTATCTCCTTTTCATTATTGCTCATCTGCAAAACTAAGCTATTTAATTGATTAGTTTTTCCATCAATTAAAAAATGCGTCACTAACGCCGCAGTGATATTAAAAATCAGACCAATCAAGACCACTAACCAAGTTGGAATATTAAGCATCGCTTTTCTCTTTAAAAAAAGTACACTCATAAATATTAGCCATGGAGATAAAAGATGCCAGAATTACCAGAAGTTGAGACTAGTCGACGTGGCATTAGCCCACATATTATTGGCACTTTAATTACCGATGTAATAATCAGACAACCACAACTGCGTTGGAAAATCCCAGCAGACCTACTTGCTCATATTCAAAATAGAAAACTAATCAATATTGATCGCCGTGCTAAATATCTGCTGCTTAATTTTGAGTCTGGCACGCTGTTAATTCATTTAGGCATGTCAGGAAGCTTGCGCATCTGCCCATTAGACTCCAAACCTGAAAAGCATGACCATGCAGAGCTGTTATTTGAAAACTGTTTATTGCGCTATACCGATCCACGTCGCTTTGGGGCTATTTTGTGGTTAGGTTTAAACCCACAGGACTCAACCCTACTTTCTATTTTAGGTCCTGAGCCATTAAGCGCAGATTTTACAGGCGAGCATCTATTTCAATTGGCGGGAAAACGGAAGCTACCAGTAAAACAATTCATTATGGATCAAAAAGTAGTGACTGGCGTAGGTAACATCTATGCGACTGAAGCACTGTTTATGGCAGGTATTAGCCCAATACGTGGTGCAGGGAATATTTCATTAAAACGTTATCAACAATTAGCGATTGCTATCAAAGAGATTTTACAAGAAGCGATCAAACAAGGAGGTACCACACTCAAGGATTTCGTTGGAGGCGATGGTAAACCCGGCTATTTCCAACAGACACTGCATATCTATGGAAAAACAGGTGATAACTGCCCAAAGTGCCAAACAGCCTTAAAATCGCTTAAATTGGCTTCTCGCAATAGCGTGTATTGCCCTAAATGCCAAAAATAGAATGATCACTCTATCGAGTCATCTTCTTAACAAATACCACCACAAATAGCGCAATCGTAAAACTGCCCGTAAATGCTTCTAAGGCGGCGATCACTCGCGAAAACCCGACTGGGATAAAGTCACCATAACCAAGGGTGGTAAAAGTCACTACGCTGTAGTAGAGGCATTCAAAAAAGAAGATAACGTTTTGTTCAAGGCTTTGCTGTAATGAAAACACCTGAAACTCTCCCGCAAAACGTAAACCAAACACATAGTAAAATATTGCACTGAAAAATATTAAACACCATGAAAAGAGAACAACCCGTAATGGGTCCTCTCCGTAACCACAAAACAGATCCACTATTTTTGAAGATAATCGATTCATAGAGCAGCGTTTCTCTTGAAAACGGCGCATGGTTAACTCTTTACGGAGATAAGGCCCTGAAAGAGTAAACAACCCTTGATGTTCACTGGTTTTACGCAGGTTTCGGTAGATCTCTTCAGCCTGCTCATAAAAGTCAATTGCTTGCTCATGATCACCGTGGGCTTCCAAAACTTTAGCGCTGTTTTCTTGGATTAGACTGTTACCAATTTTTATGTGTTCAATTTTAGTATCGGTTAACTTCACCCCTAACAGATTGCACTCTTCAAGATGGGCACAGTGGATATTAGCGCTAGAGAGATCGGCTTTCATCAAGCTCGCACGAATTAAAATAATATTAAACAGATGAGCATCACGTAAATTAGCTCGATAAAGATCAGCCCCGGTTAGATCAAATCCCTGCTTTGATCCTCTCCTTACTAAGTTCAAGCCTTCCAAATTCGCATTTTTCAAAAATATACCATGCAACATGCCACCAGCGCGCGCATGCTCTTCTAGTTTTTTCGCTGTATCGGGGGAAGATTTAGTGATTTCAGGATCGTGCCAATAGCAGTACTGTGAGGAGTGTGTCTGTGTATGACAGCGGTCACCAAGGTGATTGATATAATTACAAAGTTCATTTTTTAGCATAACACCCTCTCCCTATAATTTTTTAATTATAGGAAGATAAAAAGGATTTGCTTAAAAGCTTATACTTTTTTAGCCTGTTTTGTGAGTAATGCTTTTTGTACGCAAAGAGGCGCTAATTGGCTGATGTCACCACCATGTTTAAAAACTTCTTTAACAACAGTCGAGGATATAAAGCCCGTTGAACCATTAGCGGCCAACAAAATGGTTTCTAATTTTGAGTTGAGTGCTTTATTTACCTGAGAAAGTTGTATTTCATAATCGGCATCTGTTGCACTTCGAATACCACGTATTAATGCTTGTGCTTGTTGCTCTGTTGCTAAATCAGCTAACAATCCAGAGAAAGAGATAACCTCTATGCCCTCAAGATCTTGAGTCGCCTCAGCCAACAGATCACAGCGCTGTTGTAAATCAAACAAGGTTTTTTTAGTTTCATTTCTTGCAACCGCCACCACAACCCGTTTAGCTAAATGAGAGGCACGTGTTAATAGGTCAATATGACCGTTAGTAACAGGATCAAAAGAACCAGGGAAAATGACTGTTTTCATAATAAGCGCCCCTATTTAACCACGGCATCATTAATTTTGTTTAGATCATCGCGAGCAGACTCTGCATTCCAATAAAAGCTATACCAGGGTTCAGGATTCTCTTCTGACCTAAATGTCGCTTTAGGGAATTCAATTGATATATGATTATCATTAAAAGCATAAAGTGATGCACCAATTTCAACATCACTTGCTAACCAAGCTACAATCAATAGAACCACTGGATAGGTAAAAAATAGTTTAAACATGCTACTTCCTTCTTCACTTACCAGTCAACTTCCACCTGTTTTTTGATAAGTATTTGTTTATTAAGTGCTACAAAAATTACTACTGTTTATTTGTAAAATTTGAGCAATTATCGCAAAAATAACGTTCAGTTTTCAGTAAGAAATAAAAAAACTTTTGAAAACAAGTAATTATTTTTAACAAAAAAATTAACTTTTTTTAGCCAACTAAAAGGCCTTTTTTTCTTTTAAAACTGTTCTATCTTTATCCCATCCATTCAATGCATAGGAGAAAACAGATTATGACTTATAGCAAAATAATTGTTAGTGAAGCAATGAAAAGTACCTTTCTAACCCTGGCATTATTCACACTATTTGATCTTGTAATTCAAGGGTATAGCAACTATCACAACTGGATAATTACTTTTTATATAGTACTATTTAGCCTCTATTATATCATTGCTAAGCGTTATCTGTAGACACTTTGCAAAGGTAGTATTACTTAAATGCTACCTGCTCTTCAGATTGCTTAAAAATAGCTTGCGATAAAAATGATAAAAACTCATCACCGCTACGATCATCAATCCACAAACCATCAACATAGTTGTAATGATGACCATTTTCTACAGTGGCTAACCAAACTTGGTGCAATGGTTGCTGGCGGTTAATAATTAACTTGCTACGGTTCTCAAACTCTAAAGTTAATAAACCACCGTTTTGGTCATAATCTACATCTGCCTCAGATTCTTCAATGCAATCTTCTATTATTTGATACAACTCATCTGCTAATTGTTGAAATTGACTGTCATTCATCGATCTATCTCCTTTGCTTTTACACTACGAAGTGCGATTATAGAGGGCTCAAATTATTTAACTAGGATAAGCGATGAAAAAGCTACATTTATTGTTAGTACCTATGCTTTTTTCAAGCTTATTAATTGGTTGTGGTATGAAAGGTCCACTTTATCGTGCACCAGAAACACAGCCAATTGAAAAACCACAAGCAACACCAGAAACCAAAGTTGAAGAGCAAGAAAATAAAACGTCTAAAGATGCAACTAGTAATGCGTGATTAACAACGCAGGATGCAACATCTTTATTCGCCAATAGCTCGTTCATTCTCTATTTTATAAAAAAGCAAATAAAAAGGATTTAAAATTGGATCACTTTAATTATCAAAATGATGGTCGTCTTTTTGTTGAAGGACTGCCTGTTGAAGACGTTATCGCAAAGTCAGGTACACCTGCTTACATATACTCTCGCGCAACCATTGAGCGCCACTGGAATGGCTTTGATAAGGCAGCAGGCGATCACCCACATCTTATCTGTTATGCCGTAAAAGCAAACTCAAACCTGGGTGTGTTAAATCTGATGGCACGCTTAGGATCTGGTTTTGATATCGTTTCTGTGGGTGAACTGTTACGAGTAATCCAAGCTGGCGGGGACCCTAAAAAAGTAGTTTTCTCTGGTGTTGGTAAAACTGAAGTTGAAATTGCAACCGCATTACAAGCAGGTATCTACTGCTTTAATATCGAATCTATCTCTGAACTTTACCGTATCAACGAAGTGGCAGAGAGTGTGGACCTGAAAGCACCAGTTTCAATCCGCATTAATCCAAATATTGATGCCGGTACTCACCCATATATCTCTACGGGTTTAAAAGAAAACAAATTTGGTATTGATATTGAGCAAGCATTAACAGTTTACTACTTAGCAAACGATCTTGAGTTTATTGAAGTAAAAGGTGTGGATTGCCATATTGGTTCACAAATAACTGAAGTTGCCCCCTTTATTGAAGCACTTGATAAATTACTAGTTTTAATCGATCAACTTGAAGAAAAAGGCATAAGTATTAGCCACCTTGATCTTGGAGGTGGTTTAGGTGTGCCATACGAGTCAGAAACCCCACCAGAGCCAAAAGAATACATGGATGCGGTTATCGCAAAAATGGGCGATCGTAAACTAAAACTACTGTTTGAACCTGGTCGTGCCATTATGGCCAACGCCGGTGTATTGGTTACTAAGGTTGAATTCTTAAAAATAAACGATCACAAAAGTTTTGCCATTGTAGATGCTGCAATGAATGACCTTATTCGTCCAGCCCTATACAGTGCTTGGCAAAATATCATTCCATTAAACAATAAGTTAGTGGAATCAGAAGCTCGTCCATTACGTAACTACGATATTGTTGGCCCAATCTGTGAAACCGGTGATTTCTTAGGTAAAGATCGTCAATTAGCATTAGCTGAAGGTGATTACCTAGCAGTACGTAGTGCTGGTGCATACGGTGCAACAATGAGTTCAAACTATAACTCTCGTTGTCGTCCTGCAGAAGTAATGGTTGATGGTGATAAAGCATTTATCGTTCGCGAACGTGAAGAACACAGAACATTATGGGCTGGTGAGCACGTACTACCTTAAAAAAGATAGCTACTCAGCACTTCAAAATAAGAGGTTTCTGTACTAAATTAGCTGTAAATGCTCAGAGCTAAGCCATTTTTGCTTAGTTCAAGGCGAAAAAGCACAGTTTAATGGTTTAAATGAGCATTTTTCACCACGGTTATCGTCAGATAACTGAAGCTTTAACTTGAATAAACCTTAAATGGCGACGATTCTGAGTAGTTATGAAGATAGATGGAAATATACTATAAATGAACATCCAGTTTTCAAAAATGCATGGCTTAGGAAATGACTTTATGGTCGTTGATAATGTTACGCAAAATGTTTTCCTCTCTA
>Ga0209292_1002111_pt1 | contig 23246 bp, 17 predicted proteins | sample GOMGulsemesocosm_2_FD_184634 | JGI IMG/M metagenome (GOLD analysis project Ga0209292, IMG submission 184634) | Methane-oxidizing microbial communities from mesocosms in the Gulf of Mexico - GOM9C Gulf of Mexico (SPAdes) (version 2) | ecosystem: Environmental > Aquatic > Marine > Cold seeps... | reverse complement strand
TTAAATCAACTCAGCAACACTCTGCAGAAGATCCTCGATAAAAAGAACTCGAGGAAGACGACTGTTTAGTGTTTTGAGCGGGGATCTCGTTCAGCGCGCTGTTAAATCAACTCAGCAACACTCTGCAGAAGATCCTCGATAAAAAGAACTCGAGGAAGACGACTGTTTAGTGTTTTGAGCGGGGATCTCGTTCAGCGCGCCGTTAAATCAATACCGCGACACTCTGCAGAAGGTCCTCGATCAAAAGATCACGAGGAAGACGATTGTTTTCATCGTCATCGCAGTCTGTTCTGTCGTATAACCTAAGGTTATAGGCGAGGTCATTCTTACTATTTCCTGTTTTTTGCGTGGTCGCTTATTGTTAGTTTTCTAAACAAAACCAACGCAGGCTGGAAATAAAACCATGAAGATACAAGCGCCTTATTTACTTTTTTTAGGTGATGCCACCGACAACCTTTCAATTAAAATGGCTAAAGGGGTTTCTGACTGGCGCCCGCAGCTTTGTACCGGCCAATTTCGACTAGAGGGCTGTAGCGTAACAACTGATCAGCCTGACATGACTATTGCACAAGCGAAGCAAGCTGGCGCAAAAACATTTGTATTAGGTTTTGCTAACAGCGGCGGCACTATTGATGAAAAGTGGATCCCGTATATTGTTGATGCGCTAAATAACGGTTTTGATATCGTCAGTGGTTTACATGACAAGTTAAGTGATATACCGCAAATTAAGCAGCTCGCAGCAAAGCTAAACTTACAATTAATTGATATTAGACATCCGCAACAAAAATTTAATACTGGCACGGGGAAGTTGCGCAGCGGTAAACGGTTAATCACTGTTGGCACTGATTGCTCAGTTGGAAAAATGTATAGCTCGCTTAGTCTTGAGCAAGCGATGAAGCAGCGTAATTTTTCGGTAGACTTTCGTGCGACTGGCCAATGTGGAATTTTGATTGCGGGCAGTGGCGTAGCCATTGATTGTGTTGTTGCCGATTTCATCGCTGGGGCCAGTGAAAGCATATCGCCAGCCAATGATCCGGAGCATTGGGATGTTGTTGAGGGGCAGGGCTCGTTGTCACATCCTGCATTTGCAGGGGTTAGTCTTGGATTACTGCACGGTGCGCAGGCCGATGCCATTGTGGTATGTCATGCGATTAATCGAGATTCAATGCGTGGTATTAGCCAGCGCTCACTGCCTTCAATTAGCGATACTATCGCGCTAAATGTTGCTAGCGCGCGCGTTACTAATCCTCAGGCACAAGTTGTTGGCATTACACTTAATACGTCTAGTGTCAGTGAGGGTGAGGCACTTGATATTTGTCACACCATCACGCAAGAGCTCGGCTTGCCTTGTGTTGATCCGATGCGTCATGGTGTGGATTCGATCATCGATAAGTTATGTGCGGAGATCTAGAATGAGCCAAGGTCACACTCAATCAAACACTCAGTTACAGTGCACTGTTACCCAGCAGCAATGGCGTCTTGCTAAAGAGTTTAGGATTTCACGCGGGGTCAAAACTCAGGCCGATGTTGTGGTCGTTACACTAAGCGACGGCCAGCATACCGGCTGGGCCGAAGCCGTGCCTTATGCTCGATATGACGAAACTGTCGAATCGGTGATGGCACAAATATCACACGTTGCGCCGCAACTAACTAACGCTACCACGGGGCAAGAATTGTTAGCACTTCTACCGGCTGGCGCGGCCCGAAATGCTGTTGACTGTGCGTTGTGGGATTTAGTAGCAAAACAGCGCCACCAGTCTGTGGATCAGTTAGTAAACATAACGACCCTAACACCTCAGGTGACTGCACAAACACTTAGTTTAGATACCGCTGACAAAATGGCTGCTGAAGCGGCAAGCCTTGGCGAACGGCCATTGATAAAAATAAAGCTAGACCGTGAACAGGTATTAGAACGGATGCGTGCTATTGCAGGTGCTGCACCTAATTCTCGTTTTATTATTGACGCCAACGAGGCTTGGGATATTGACTTATTAACCCAGCTGCTGCCGCAGTTAAAGCAGCTTAATGTTGCGCTAATTGAACAACCGCTACCAAGCTCTGACGATCATCAGTTGGCAGGGCTGGAACCCGAGATACCGTTGTGCGCCGATGAATCTTGCCATACCAGCGACGATTTACCGCGTTTAGCCGGACTTTATCAGGCGATTAATATCAAGCTTGATAAAACAGGCGGCTTAACCGAAGCCTTGCAGTTACTTAGCGGGGCCCAGCAACAAGGTTTTATTATTATGACAGGTTGCATGGTTGGCACATCGCTAGCGATGGCACCTGCTTTTTTAATCGCGCAAAGTGCTGCCTTTGTTGATCTTGACGGACCGCTGTTGTTAGCAACGGATCGTGACCATGGATTCAACATTGGCCAAGGTGAAATTAAGCTATTGCCCAGTGAATTATGGGGTGGGGCCAGCAATGTTAATAATCATCAATTGAAGAAAATTATATAGTTACCTTAACAATCATCGGTAATACGCTGACTAAATCTGATAAATCAAATGTAAAATAAAGATAAAAACATACATAAAAAAGGAGATAGGAATGTTAATAAGAAAACTAGCTGTTACTGCCGTCGTTGGCGCTGCTACTGTGCTGACAACACCTGCGCTGGCACAAACGAAACATGTAGTGATCGGTACCGGTGGTCAAACGGGCGTGTACTATCAAGTGGGTGGGGCGATCTGTCGTCTCGTTAACAAAGACGTGGCTGACCACAACATTAACTGTACTCACAAAACTGGCGGTTCAATCACTAATATTAACGGTATTCGTTCTGGTGATGTTGACATGGGCGTTGCCCAGTCAGACTGGCAGTATCATGCGTTTAACGGCACATCGCCTGAAAAGTTCCAAGGCGGAGCATACAAAGAATTACGTGCTGTATTCTCTGTTCACCCTGAACCTTTCACCGTGGTTGCCCGTGCTGGTTCTGGCATTAAGACCTTTGCTGACCTTAAAGGTAAAAAAGTTAATGTTGGTAACCCAGGCTCTGGCTCGCGTGGCACCTTAGAAGTTATTATGGATAAAATGGATTGGTCTATGGATGACTTTGCTGTCGCATCGCAACTAAAACCATCAGAACAAGCGGCAGCACTTTGTGACGGTAAAGTAGATGCAATTGTATACACAGTCGGTCACCCAAATGGCTCGATTAAAGAAGCGACTACATCGTGTGATTCAATATTGGTTCCTGTCGACAATGCCCAAGCTAAGCAGCTAGTGGCAGAGAACGATTATTATGCAATGGCCACAATACCAGGAGGCATGTATCAAGGTACAAAAAGCGATACTGCAACTTTCGGTGTTGGCGCAACCTTTGTTAGTTCAACTGCAACCGACGATGAAACCATTTACCAGATGGTAAAATCTGTTTTTGAAAACTTCAAACGTTTTAAGAAAATGCATCCTGCATTTGGCAATCTAAAAGAAAGCAACATGATCGTAGATAACCTCTCTGCGCCGCTGCACGATGGCGCGATTCGTTACTACAAAGAACGTGGCTGGATGTAATCGCAAACGCGATGGTCTAATTTTAATTGAACAACCAGCCAAAGCTAAAGTGTTACTCTCTTTAGCTTTTTTCGTTTCATTTCGATGGTGTAGTCATTGGTGGTTTATCTTGTTTTATTGGCCTGATTGCAACCCTTAATAATGCAATGGTAATATAGCGGTATTAAAAGGCACGCTATAGTATTACTGAGAAAAAGTACCGATGAAAAAAGTTACCTTATTTACCACAAACAACTGCCCGCACTGTAATGACGCTAAGAATTACCTCGATAGCAACAAGATTAAATACCGCTTAGTCAATGTTAAATCACCTGCAGGAAGTAAAGAATTTGCCAAGCTTAGATTAAGGAGCGTACCGATTATTCGAGTAGGTGATACTCTTTTAAATGGCTTTTGTGTGAACGCGTTTAACAAAGCCTATAATCAATAAATTGATTAATGAATCCTCGTAAAAAAGTAAACTATAGGTTTTTATTAATAGTTGTTTTCGCCAAAAAAATGGCTTTAATGCAATTGCGTTAAGCTAACGCTTTATTGTTGCGTGACATCCGTTATAATCAGCGCCGAAATTTAGCTTAAGGAAAATTACAGTGGTCGAAAATGATTTTTATAATATGGTGTTTCCGGTATTGTCCCTCATGCCAATATGGGCGCTGGTCATTATTTGTCTGTTGCTAAAAAAGGGTGAATTATGCCCAGGTCAACGTAGCCGCTTTCAGGGTGAGCTAATCACAATTTGGACCATTTTATTTGTAGCATTGATGATGGGCGTCGAGTCGGCCATAGCTGGCTGGATCTTAATCATTGGCGCATTAGGCGCGGGTTATGGCGTGTTATTAAGCATTTGGCAAGGAAAACTACCTGGCAAGCGCTCAATTCCCGACAAGGCGATTTACTTTGCGCTGGCTCCGCTGGGGATCTTTAGTATTGGCGTATTGTGTTCACAAGCCAATGCATTTGCCATTTTACCGATGATTATTACCGGTACCGTGTTAGCACATTTGTTATTAGTTAAAGCGAAAAGTCGCTTGCAGGCTTTTAACAAAATTTTACCTTTTATTGGGGTTGCCGCGGTATTGGTTAGTTTGATTGTGGTCATGACCTTAATTGGCTTTGGTACCAATGAAGCATTATCGGCGGAACAAATTAATGACTTTATGTGGTTTATCGGCATTTTAATTGGCGGGATCTTTTTATGGCTGTTACCAGCACTGTCGAGCAATCCGCAAAGCCATACTTTGTTGGGCATCGCGACTTTCCTGCTGTTGATCTCACAAATTTTGATCACAGAATTAGTGGTTAGTCTGAGCTAACCTTCAGTAAGGTTACTTTCGTTAGATTCTGATATTTAACGGCGTTTTAGCTGGCGCAATTGCTTGATAATTTGCAATTGTGCCACAGCCTGCTCAAGCTGGCGTGCCGCGGCCGCATAATCTAGCTTGTCACAAGCATTGTTAATACTGTTAAGCGCAGACTGCTTAGCTTCTGTCGCCGCTTGCTGGTCAAGTTGCTCGGCTCGTATCGCGACATCAGCCAATACATTGACAGTATCTGGTTGCACTTCTAAAATCCCGCCCGATAAATAAATCAGTTGGTTATGGCCATCGTCAGTAATGAAACTAACTCGACCTGGTTTTATTCTGGTGAGCAGCGGGCTGTGGCCAGGAAAAATACCGAGCTCGCCTTGTTCGCCGCCAATCTGTAGCGACCTCACTTGACCCGAAAATAAGCTGTGGTCAACACTAACAATGTTTAGTAATAATAATGGTGTTGTTGGCATGGCTGTGCGCTCGTTTATTGTCCGCCGCTCTAAAAGTAGGCAGCTTAGTTATTTTGGCATAGACCCGTGAGCTTTGGAAATACTGTAGATTCATTGCTCATGGGTATATAATAGGCCAGATGGCGCTAATTTTCTACCGGCTCGGTGGTATGCAAGCTGCTACAGATTAGCGACCCCGACCACCAACGGAGGATTGCTTAATGAAATATCAAGCAGATGAATTACACCCTATTCTCAATGCGGCAACGCAGATGATAATCGAGCTGTATGAGCGGGAACACACTGAAAGCATACGCAAAAAACTTATCGCGTTGGAAAGCGTTTTAAGAGACAACCTCGATCAACTCGATCAACTCGATCAGGCGAAAGCCATTGCCGATCACAGCGATTAACGCAATTTAGCGAATGATTGAATCCGCTAATAAAAACCTTGTTAGCGGATTAATTACTCGTTATAAAACAGTGATAAATACGTCATATCATTGTGATACCTACTCCCTAAGCTGTTAGTTAACCCAAACAGTAATGAAGCGATATGACTGCACATTTCATTTTATAGTAATTGCTCTGCTCAATTTTTAATTAATCTGCCAATAATCAATAAATGTCGTTGCTTGCGATATTGAGCATTCCCTAAACTTTAAATAGTTCGGTTATGTCGGTGAATATAAATAATGATTTGTCCGGTCTAAAATAACAAGGGCATCGTTGGGTAGCTGATCCCCTCAAATTTTGTTGAATTGGTATTAGGGTCTGTTTAATAAGGAGTCATTAATGAGTCAGCGTATTTTAATTATTGAGGATGAACTCGATTTAGCTAATCTGTTGGTCATCAACTTAAATCAAGCTGGCTTTGTCACCGAGCAAACTCAATGTGGCAAGCAAGGATTGGCCTTGGCCATCGGTGGAGGTTTTGACCTGATTTTACTTGATGTAATGTTACCGCAAGTTGATGGCATTGAAATATGTCGGCAAGTACGTTTAACCGATCCACTGACCCCTATTATGATGTTAACAGCCAGAGATACCGAAACGGATAGGGTTGTTGGTTTAGAAACGGGTGCCGATGATTATGTGGTGAAACCTTGCGGACTCCGTGAATTAATTGCCCGAGTACGTGCCTTATTAAGGCGCGCTGCGGTGAGTGAGGAATCGCCAAAAAATTTGATATTTGGTCAGTTTACGATAGACCCAGTGTCACATAAGGTTTGTAATCGGGATCAAGAAATTAGCTTAACTTCAACCGAGTTTGACCTGCTTTATTATTTGGCCAGTCATCCGACACAGGTATTTAGTCGCGCCCAGTTATTAGATTCGGTGTGGGGTTATCATCACTTAGGATATGAACACACGGTAAATTCTCACATCAACCGTTTACGTGCTAAATTAGAAAAGGATCCACAGTCGCCAAAATTTGTGCATACGGTGTGGGGAGTGGGTTATAAATTTGAGTGTACTGGCTGACCAAAAATAGATTAACAAGATAGCGTTATTATAAGATTGTTCTACTACAAAATAAGTCCCTTACAAAGCAGGTCTACTACATAAAATAAGGTGTTAACCAATGGCAATTATTAATTCGTTAGGTACACGGTTAATCATTTTATTTATCAGCTTGTTGTTACTTATTTTATTAAGCTTTTCATGGTTTGTTAGTGAGTCGAGCAGTCAGTTTCAGTTTCAAGCGACACAGGCGTTACATCAAGATTTAGCCAGCCATATGATCAAAGAAAATAAGTTATTGTCGGAGGGTGAAATTGATGCCGAGGCCATTGAGCACCTTTTTCATTCACTGATGTTATTAGGGCCAGCTTTCGAAATTTATATTGTCGATCTTGACGGCAAAATATTGGCTTTTTCGGCTGTTGAAGGCAAAGTAAAACGCCAGCGTATAAATATTGATAACCTAACTGAATTTATAACCGGTGAGGCCAGTTTTCCGATTTTTGGTGATGATCCGCGTCATGTCAGCCGACAAAAGATTTTTTCAGCAGCCACTCTTTTTGAAGGGGAAGTCCCACAAGCTTATCTTTATGTGATTATTGGATCTGAGTTACAAGATAAAATATTTAGCCAGCTTGTTGCGAACAAAACGCTGGCTCAAAGCTTGGCAATATTACTGGGTTTAATCGTTTTTGCCCTAGTAGCCAGCATTATTATTATTCTAGCAATCACTAAACCGTTGCGCGCTTTAAGCGGGCAGGTGGTTGATTATCATCAGCGTCAAGGTTGGCGTGACGCCCTTATGCCTTATCCTGAAAAACTACAGCAACCGCGTAGCGAGACAGGGGAGGTCGAGCAACTGCAATGGGTAATAACTGATATGGCCGCAACTATTGCTAGCCAGTTTAATCAACTGTCATTAGTCGACCAGCAACGCAAAGAATTATTGGCTTATATCTCGCATGATTTACGCACGCCGTTAGCCTCGTTAACGGGTTATTTAGAAACGTGGCAGCGTCAACAAACTCCCGACAATTTAGATGCCAACGCGCAATACATTGAGATTGCATTACGTAATGCTGGCACGCTCAATACCTTGGTTGAGCAGGTATTTGAGTTAGCTCATCTTGAAACTGGTTGTGTCACGTTAAGTCGAGAGCCGGTAGCAATAGCAGAATTAACGCAAGATATTATTGATTCTTTTGCCCTATCAGCACAACGTGCTGGCGTTATATTGACCGTTACACCCAAAGATAGCAGTATTCAGGTTGATGCCGACATTGCAAAGCTAGAGCGGGTATTGGGTAACTTAGTCGCGAATGCGTTGCATCATACTCCCGCTGGTGGCCATATAGTTATTTCGTTTAAAGCGATTGAGATAGAACTGCAAGCAAGGATCTTAATTCGAGTTACTGACACGGGATCTGGTATTTCTCGCGAAGAATTACCGCGGGTCTTTGAAGCACATTTTCGCGCTGCTAATAAATCGTATAATGGCAGTGGTAACGTTGGTTTGGGGTTGGCAATAGTGAAGGCGTTATTGGCGTTGCATCAATCTGATATTGAGGTGACTAGTGTCGAACAGCAAGGCACGACATTTAGTTTTTCACTGCCGCAGTACTCTTTAAAATACTAATTAGCACTTGGTATAAATGTGGTTTAAAGAAGTAAGCTGTCATTAATCTTGAATTTTAGGCATAAAAAAAGGCGAATCAAATTCACCTTTTTTTCAATAGTCTTTAAAAATTAAAGAGCTACGATGTTCTCAGCTTGAGGACCTTTCTGACCTTGAGTTACAGTGAACTCAACTTTTTGGCCTTCAGCAAGAGTCTTGAAACCAGAACCAGTGATTGCAGAGAAGTGTGCGAAAACGTCAGGGCCGTTTTCTTGCTCGATGAAACCAAAGCCTTTAGATTCGTTAAACCATTTAACAGTACCAGTAGTTGTAGACATAATATAATCCTATTATTCAAGAGTAATTTGCGCCTTAGTATTAAGGCAATTTGTGCTGAAAGTGTTGTTATTACTTATGGTAAACAGGACGAGGTACTTGTTAAAAGAACTTCGAAATGACGTGCATAAATATAAGTCGTACTTGGAGCTGTTTGGAATTATATACAGCTTTATCTTGGAGTCAACGGCTATTACATCTGATTTTGGTTGATTGTTATAAATAAGGCTTGGTTAATAGAATGTTAACAGTCAATGATTTCTTTTGATTTTGTTGTTATTTGTAATCATATCAAATGGTTATACTGTTTATTTGTGTGTTTTATCAGTTTTCAAAATCAGGATTAAATGATTGAAAAATATTCAATTTAATTATTTTTAAAATTAAAATCCCAAGCATAAGCAAGATGTTATCATTAGCTGGTAACACAAACTCATCATAATCGTTGGATGTATCCATAGCAGTGAACGGGTACTAAAGTAACCCACAATAGTGGTGCAAAGCTTGGTCGTGGTTTAAAATACTTAACCCGTTGGTATAAATATTTAAGGTAAATTAATTGTGTCAAAAATTGTAATAGCAGTGATTTTAATCGTGGTGGTGTTTTTATTCATGCGCCGTGGCAGTGAAAATAAGAAATTGGCGTTGGAAAATAAAGCAATTGGCAGCTCGTTTCTGGTTGAGAACCAGTCAGATGTTGAAGTTAAAACAACGGACAGCGGTTTGCAATATTTGGTGCTTGCGAGCGGCGAAGGCACCGAGCACCCAATAGCAAGTGACAAAGTAAAGGTTCATTATCATGGCACCCTTGTTGATGGCACGGTATTTGACAGTTCTGTTGATCGCGGTACCCCAATTTCATTTGGCCTAAATCAGGTCATTAAAGGCTGGACTGAAGGTTTGCAATTGATGGTCGTTGGCGATAAGTATCGCTTATTTATTCCTAGTGAATTAGGTTATGGCGATCGCAGTGCCGGAAAAATTCCAGCGGGATCAGTGTTGATTTTTGAAGTTGAATTACTCGCAATTAACTAATCCCTAATTTTATGGCCAATGTAGGCTGATCAAAATTCAATCGCTATACAAACCGCTAAGTTAGGCACATGCTTACTTAGCGGTTTTTAGTTTAATGGTATAAAATAGTTACTTGTATTTATTAGTATTTAAGTAATAAGCTGTCAATGAATTTACCCCCAGTAATGCCTTTGTTCGAAGGCTCAGACACTATTAAGAACGGCAATAGTGTTGTTAACCAATATATTACTCAGTTATGTTTAGTCGAGATTAGTGACGCTGGCATTGTTTTTGAGCATGCCACCGATATGTTGTATGAACAAAAAAATACCGAGAACAGCTACAAAGCCTATCGCAGTGAATTAACGACGTTTTTACATTGGTGTTTTGATGTCGCCAAGTTATCGCCTGGACAGCTAAGTCGTCACGATATTGGTCGCTATGTTGACTATTGTACCAACCCGCCCGCTGAGCTTATTGGGTATTTTAATGTGGCGCAATTTACTTTTAATAAAGAGCAACAAACCAAATGTCCTAATGTAAAATGGCGGCCCTTTACCGGCAAGAAGCGCGACAATGTTGAGCTGCCTTATGCTTTGAGTGACAGTGCATTAAAAACAAAAATTTCGATTGTCTCGGCATTTTATTTGTTCTTAATGGGGGAGGATTTCTGCGAGCGTAACCCTGCACAAATTTGGCTCAATCGCAGTCGATTTTCAAGTCGTAAAAAATTCAAATTGATTAATGATGACGATAATTTAAAAGCGTTTACCGAGTTACAGTGGTCTTATGTCGTCACCACGGTAGACAGGTTGGCGCAAGAACAACCGCTGGTTTATCGTCGCAGCCAGTTTTTAATTAAGTTGATGTATAGCTGTTATTTGAGAATTTCAGAAATTTCGGCCCGCGCGGGGTATTCGCCAGTGATGGGGCAGTTTCGACAAAACCGTCAAACAGGGATCTGGCATTTTCTGGTGCCACAAAGTAAAGGCGGTAAGCAGCGCAGTATTATGATTTCTAATCAACTGCTGGCTTGTTTGACTCAATATCGCCAGTATCTAGGCTTAACCGATTTGCCAAAACGCGATGAACAACATCCTATTTTTATTCGCCACCGCGCTGCCGGACGAGGTCGTGATGTTGGGGTGATTAATGCAAATTTAGGGGTGCGTCAAATGCGAGATGACATTGAAGCTATCATTAAGCTCGCGGCTGATGCTGCGCTTAGTGATGGTTTTTCCCAAGATGCCAATGATATGAAAGACATGACCGCGCACAATATTCGCCATACCGGCATTACGCATGACATCAATATTAATCGCAGGCCATTGTCTCACGTTCAGGTCGATGCCGGTCATGAAAGCATTGACACTACGTCGCAGTATTTACATACCAGTCAGACGGAACGTCATCAAAGTGCTATCTCAAAGCCATTAAATCATCTGGATGGCATTGACTAATTTATTTGTATAATATCATTATCAATATTGGTTATTTTAATCAGGATCTACAGAAGGATAGATGGTTTGGCATTAATACTTATTTCAATTATCGCGACCTTATTTTGGTGTTATGTGGTGTGGGGCAAAGCTTATTTGGTGGAATATCGTCGCCAGCGTTGGCAAGCCGTGCCTTTAACCCAAAACCAAGTGCAATTACTACAGCAGAACATGCCACTATATCGGCGCTTACCCCAAGCCTTACGGTTACAGCTCAATGGCCATATTCAGGTGTTTTTGGCTGAAAAGTCATTTGTTGGTGGTAATGACTTTGCTGTCACTAATGATATGCGGTTGCTGGTCGCCGCTAATGCTTGTTTGTTATTACTTAATCGTCATAGCAATTATTTTATTAATGTTAAAACAGTGGTGCTTTATCCCAGTGCTTATCGTGTGGATCAGCAGACACGTGATGGTGTCGTGGTGGATAATAGTCAACAGGTACGCTTGGGTGAATCTTGGCCGTGGGGCACTATTGTGTTGTCATGGTCTGACAGTTTGGCGGGATCAGTCAATGAACAAGACGGCCAAAATGTCATTTTGCATGAGTTTGCGCATCAGTTAGATCAGCAAAATGGCGGGGCAACAGGCACCCCCAAGCTTAAAAATAAAAATATGTATAAGCAATGGCATAGTATTTTTAGCCAAGAGTACTTTGAGCTTAAACGTAATATTTGTAAGGGTAAAGGCGGCGTGATAGATGGCGATAGCGTGATGGATGGCGATAGCGTGATTAATAGTTATGGCGCGACCAATGAAGCGGAGTTTTTCGCGGTAGTGACCGAAAGTTTTTTTGAGCGGCCACAGGCATTAAGGCAACAACACAGTGCGCTTTACCAGCTGCTCTATCGTTATTATCAGGTTGATCCGGTTAGTTGGTTTAAATGAAACAGCCAATAGTCGGTTACCACAAAGACGAAGAAGACCACTGGGTTGCACGGTTACAATGTGGGCACAATCAACATGTGCGGCACAACCCACCGTGGATGATCCGCACTTGGGTAACGACCAAAGACGGCCGTAATGCCATGATTGGCCATCAGCTTGAATGTGTAAAGTGTAACAGCAGAGCACCCAGAGACTGGCCGCTTTAGAGAATCAACAAGCAGGTCTATCCAGTATGAGATCTGCCTGTTTGCGCCGTCAGCGTCTTGCTGATAGTAACGTAACGCTATATGCTGCCGACTTTAGCTCACTGCATTATACAAGAAGTTGAATATGACCAAGATATATCACCACCCAGTGCAAATTTATTATGAAGACACCGATCACTCTGGTGTTGTTTATCATCCTAATTTTTTGAAATACTTCGAACGTGCACGTGAGCACGTGATTGATAGCGACTTACTTGCTACCTTATGGAATGAGCAGGGGCTTGGTTTTGCGGTATATAAAGCGAATATGACTTTTCAAGATGGCGTTGAGTTTGCAGAAATTTGTGATATCCGGACATCGTTTTCTTTTGACGGTAAATACAAAACTTTGTGGCGACAAGAAGTGTGGCGTCCCGGAGCCACCAAACCGGCGGTTATTGGCGATATTGAAATGGTTTGTCTAGATAAGGACAAGCGTCTGCAACCCGTTCCTGATCAAGTAGTCGCGGCAATGTTGGCTCAATAAAATTGATTTATGTCATTTTTGGTCTATATAACAATAAATAATTAACGTGGCTGATTGTAAATAAATAGTCAATATACAGCCAATAAACTCGTCATATGACCACATTTAGCGGTATTTATGGCCAATATTGTTGAGACAAGGCGATAAATTTGACTATTATCGAACTGTTCATTGGTTAAAAAGTAGACCAAAGTCTAGTTTCGGGTGATTGTCATGGCTTTGAAACCTGTGTATATTAGCTCGCATATTAAAAAGATAACCTGCGTAGTTTGTGAGTTATCTGGTGCTAGTTAATTTAAGCATCTAAACATAAGTACTTAAAATTGCTGCCTATTTTGAAGTTCATAACAAAATAAGGCGGTTTTTTTACACCACTTGAGGGTACACTTGTACGCTCAGTTGAGGTGCTGTTTTGATTAACGACGCGCTAACTAACCAATTTAACAGTAAATTTGTCGTGCTAAACGCTAACAAATACTGACTAAGTTGGAATTTTTTTGCCTGCTCGGCGTACACTTGTAAGTCCAAACTGCTGATGTAACGTCAATGTTTTAGGTAAGTGTATGAATAATAGTAACAAAACCAGCGTAACATTTAGGGAATAATGATTAAGTTGTTTAATGAATAAGAATACGGCCAAGGTACGGCACGCCAATGCGACTACGACACCTGAAATGCGCGCTTTTATTCGCGAGTCGGAGTTGTCGACTGCGATGCTGGCCCGTTTGCTTAAAGTTTCAAGTTCAACCATTCACAAGTGGCGTCATCGTGACTCGGTGAGTGATGCCTCTCATATCCCTAAAAAACTCAATACCACCTTAAGCCCAGCGCAAGAATATGTTGTGGTTGAGCTGCGTACTCGTTTGTTGTTATCACTCGATGAATTGTTAATTGTATGCAAAGAATTTATTAATGGCGGCGTCTCTCGCGCAGGTTTACAGCGTTGTTTAAAGCGCCATGGTATTTCTCGCTTGGCCGATATGCAAGACAACGGCGCCAGTCTCGATGCCGATACCCAACAGGCTCACGCGACTAAACCTATTCAAGTTGCGATAGAGAATACGGAAGATCAACAGGTGATGTTATCTGAAGTCTCTCATCAGGCGATGCGTGAAGTACTTAATCTAACCAGTAATCTCGATGACGATGAAGTGGTGCAAGTACGAGTAACCCAGCTTCCTGATTTTGATGATAACAATGCCAAGCGCCGCTTGTTAGTGGCCAACGATCCGATCTCTAGTTGGGTCTATGTCGATATTTACGACGGTGATGAAAAAGAAGCCGCTAGTCGTTATATGAGTCATGTCCTGACTAAAGCCCCATTTCATATTCGCCGAATTTTGGCGGGTAATTACCACGAATTTTTAAGTCGTTTCCGTTTACTTTCCGATGCCGTCGATAATGGCCCTCTCGAGAAGTTTGATGATGGAAATGCAACAGAATCCCCACAGGAGCAATAAAAAAATGGCTAAAAAGAACACCCCAGCGGTAGCTAAGACTGTTAAGTCTGATGAGCTTACTGCTGATGACAAACATTTTAACTCAAGGTTGCAAGAGTGTCCTGTTGCAATCATTGGTATGGCATCGGTGTTTGCTGATGCGAAAAACCTTGATCAATTCTGGGACAATATTGTTGATTCAGTTGACGCAATCATTGATGTGCCGGCCGATCGCTGGGCGATTGATGATCACTACTCAAGTGACAAGCGCGCCCCAGACAAGACTTACTGCAAACGTGGTGGCTTCATTCCAGAATTAGACTTTGACCCAATGGAATTTGGTTTGCCGCCAAACATCCTTGAGTTAACAGATATTGCACAATTATTATCATTAATTGTTGCTCGTGACGTATTAGCCGATGCTGGCATTGGCAAAGACTATGATCACGACAAAATTGGTATTACGTTAGGAGTAGGCGGTGGCCAAAAGCAAATTTCACCACTGACCTCGCGCCTGCAAGGACCAGTACTTGAAAAAGTATTAAAAGCGTCGGGCATCGATGAAGCTGATCGCGCCATGATCATCGAAAAATTCAAAAAAGCATACATTGGCTGGGAAGAAAACTCATTCCCAGGCATGCTCGGCAACGTAATTGCTGGCCGTATTGCTAACCGTTTTGATTTTGGTGGTACTAACTGCGTGGTTGACGCGGCGTGTGCTGGTTCGTTAGCTGCCGTTAAAATGGCCATTTCAGACTTGCTAGAGTATCGCTCAGAGGTGATGATCTCTGGTGGTGTTTGTTGTGATAACTCACCATTTATGTACATGTCTTTCTCAAAGACGCCTGCATTTACGACCAACGATGATATTCGTCCGTTTGACGATGATTCAAAAGGTATGTTGGTTGGTGAAGGTATCGGCATGATGGCGTTTAAGCGTCTTGAAGATGCTGAGCGCGATGGCGACAAAATTTATGCCGTACTTAAAGGTATTGGTACCTCGTCTGATGGTCGTTTCAAATCTATTTATGCACCACGTCCAGACGGCCAAGCTAAAGCACTTAAACGTGCCTATGAAGATGCGGGTTTTGCCCCAGAAACTTGTGGCTTAATTGAAGGTCACGGTACTGGTACTAAAGCAGGTGATGCCGCAGAATTTGGTGGCCTTACGAAACACTTTGGTAGTGCGAGCGAGCAAAAGCAGCATATTGCGCTGGGCTCAGTAAAATCACAAATTGGTCATACTAAATCAGCGGCAGGCTCTGCTGGCATGATCAAAGCAGCCTTAGCACTACACCACAAGGTATTGCCCGCGACAATTCATATTGATAAGCCAAGTGAAGCGCTTGATATAGAAAACAGCCCGCTTTACCTTAACAGCGAAAACCGCCCGTGGATGCCACGGATTGATGGTGCGCCGCGTCGTGCTGGTATTAGCTCATTCGGTTTTGGTGGCACTAACTTCCATATCGTTTTAGAAGAATACTGCCCAACACACGAGGGTGCTTACCGCTTAAACTCTGTTAGCCAAACGCTATTAATTAGTGGTGCTAACGAACAAGCGCTTGTCAGCGAACTTAACAGCTGGAAAACTAAACTAGCTGTTGATGCCGATGCTCAGCCATATGCCTTTAATGCGTTAGTAACGCAATTTCCTTTAGTACCTGTGGCGACTGAGTTAGCGCGTGTTGGTTTTACTGCTCGTAATGCTAGCGAAGCACTGGCGATGATCGACGCTGCCTTAAAACAGTTTAGCGCTAAAACTGGCGCGAGCGACTGGTCAGTACCAACGGGTATTTACTATCGCAGCAATGGCATTGTTGCTAAAGGCAAGGTTGTGGCACTGTTCTCTGGTCAAGGTTCGCAATATGTCAACATGGGCCGCGAGCTTGCTTGTAACTTCCCTAGTGTGATGGACGCGACAAGCGCGATGGATAACGAGTTTGCGGCGGCCAAGTTAGGTCATTTGTCAGATATTACTTTCCCAATTCCGGTTTACACCGATGCTGCGCGCAAAGCACAAGACGAATTATTACGTCTAACTCAGCACGCGCAACCAGCAATTGGTACTTTAAGTGTTAGCTTGTACAAAATCTTTGAACAAGCTGGTTTTAAGGCCGATTTCGTTGCAGGTCACAGCTTTGGCGAATTAACGGCATTGTGGGCCGCTGGCGTACTAAACGACAACGACTACATGATGCTAGCTCGTAGCCGCGGCCAAGCAATGGCAGCGCCAGATGACGCCTCATTTGATGCTGGCAAGATGGCTGCTGTAGTTGGCGATCCAGCTAAAGTTGCAATCGATATTGCAAACATCAGCGATGTTTCAATTGCTAATTACAATTCAAATAACCAAGTGGTTATCGCGGGCACCAGTAGCCAGATTGAAGTGGCAATCACTGAGCTAGCAGCCAAAGGTTATAAAGTGGTACCGCTGCCAGTATCAGCTGCGTTCCACACGCCATTAGTTGGTCATGCTCAAAAGCCATTCGCTAAAGCAATCGACAGCGCTAAGTTTAATGCTCCAACCATTCCTGTGTTCTCAAATAGCACAGGTAAGGCGCATTCAACCAAACCAGCGGAAATTAAGAAGAGCCTGAAAAAGCATATTCTTGAGTCAGTGCACTTTAACCAAGAAATTGACAATATTTATGGGGACGGTGGCCGAGTATTTATCGAATTTGGTCCTAAGAATGTGTTAACTAAGTTAGTTGAAAACATCTTAAGCGACAAAGATGATGTTGTGGCAATTGCTGTTAATGCTAACCCTAAGAAGCCAAGTGATGTGCAGATGCGTCAAGCAGCATTGCAAATGGCAGTGTTAGGACTGTCACTTGAAAACCTTGATAAGTACGACGCGGTTAAGCGTCCATTAGCAGCGCCAAAAGCGTCACCAATGTTAATGAAACTTTCTGCAGCGTCTTATGTTAGCCCTAAAACCAAAAAAGCATTCGAAGATGCGCTAACTGATGGTTGGACGGTTAAGCAAGCTAAAGCAGTAGCTGCTGAGCCACAAGTTAAAATCGTTGAAAAAGTTGTCGAAAAAATAGTTGAAGTAGAAAAAATCGTCGAAGTAGAAAAGATTGTTTATGTTCAAGCCGATGGTACGCAAGCGCCAGCAGCGACTGTGTCAAACGAGCATGTTTCAAGTGACAATGCCTCAAACGGTGATTTGGTTGCGTCAATTGAACGCAGTGTTGGTCAGTTTGTTGAGCATCAACAGCAGCTATTAAACGTGCACGAACAATTTATGCAAGGTCCACAAGACTACGCCAAAACCTTCCAAAATGTATTAGACGCGCAATCTGGACAAGCATTACCAGAGAGCCTTGATCGTACTTTAACGATGTACAATCAGTTCCAGTCTGAAACATTGCGCGTTCACGAAACATATTTAAACAACCAAACTGACAGCATGGCCACCTTATTATCTGGCAATGCTGACGACTCAGTGGTTGCAGCGCCAGTACAAAAAGCAGCGCCAGTACAAAAAGTAACGCCAGCACAAAAAGCTGCGCCAGTAGCATTAGCGCCTGTAACTCCAACGCCAGTTGCGGTTAATGCACCAGTTGCTGCCGTTGCTCAAGCGACTGCTGTGCAAGCACAAGTACAAGCCGCTCCTGTTCAAGCAGTGGCCGCAGCGCCTATGGCTGCGCCAGTTGTTAAAGTTGCACCTATCGTTGCACCTATCGTTGCGCCTGTTGTTGCTGCCCCAGTGACTGCTCCAAGTGTTGATGTCGCAACTATTAACAAGGTGATGCTTGAAGTTGTAGCAGACAAGACGGGTTACCCAACAGACATGTTAGAACTTAGCATGGACATGGAAGCTGATTTGGGCATTGACTCAATCAAGCGTGTTGAAATTTTAGGGGCGGTGCAGGAGCTTATTCCTGATCTGCCTGAACTAAATCCAGAAGACTTGGCAGAGCTGCGTACGTTGGGCGAAATCGTTGATTACATGAAGTCGAAAGCGGCAGCCGTTGCTAACACCTCAAGTGCCGCCACAACGCCAGTAGCAAGTGCAGCAGCGCCTGCTGTTGACCTTGGTCACATTCAAAACGTGATGATGGAAGTTGTAGCAGACAAGACTGGTTACCCAACAGACATGTTAGAACTTGGCATGGACATGGAAGCAGACTTGGGCATTGACTCAATCAAGCGTGTTGAAATTTTAGGCGCAGTTCAAGAAATCATTACCGATTTGCCAGAACTAAACCCTGAAGACCTAGCTGAATTGCGTACCTTGGGCGAAATCGTTGAGTACATGCAAAGCAAAGTTACCGCTGCCCCAGCGACTAACACCTCAAGTGCAGCCTCAGCGCCAGCAATTGACCTTGGTCACATTCAAAACGTGATGATGGAAGTAGTTGCAGACAAGACTGGTTACCCAACTGACATGTTAGAACTTGGCATGGACATGGAAGCAGACTTGGGCATTGACTCAATCAAGCGTGTTGAAATTTTAGGCGCGGTTCAAGAAATCATTACCGATTTGCCAGAACTAAACCCTGAAGACCTAGCAGAGCTACGTACGTTGGGCGAAATCGTTGAATACATGCAGTCTAAAGTTTCTGTTTCTGCGTCGGCTCCAGCTCCAGTAGCTAATATTACCGTTGCAACAGCGCCAGCTATTGACCTTGGTCATATTCAAAACGTAATGATGGAAGTAGTTGCAGACAAGACTGGTTACCCAACTGACATGTTAGAACTTGGCATGGACATGGAAGCCGACTTGGGCATTGACTCAATCAAGCGTGTTGAAATTTTAGGTGCCGTTCAAGAAATCATTACCGATTTACCTGAACTAAACCCTGAAGATTTGGCTGAATTACGTACTTTAGGCGAAATCGTTGAGTACATGCAAAGCAAAGTAACGCCAACTGATCCAACTCCTCCGGGCAGCGCAGCGCCAGTGCCAGCTGCTCCTGCCGTTGATCTTAACCACATCCAAAAAGTGATGATGGAAGTGGTAGCAGACAAGACTGGTTATCCGGTCGATATGCTAGAGCTTGCGATGGACATGGAAGCAGACTTGGGCATTGACTCAATCAAGCGCGTTGAAATTTTAGGTGCCGTTCAAGAAATCATTGCCGATTTACCTGAGCTAAACCCAGAAGATTTGGCCGAGCTACGTACGTTAGGCGAAATCGTAAGCTACATGCAAAGTAAAGTTGCAGCACCTGCTGCAGCGGCGCCAGCCAAAGCTTCAAGTGCCGCTCCTGCAATTGACTTAGGTCACATCCAAAAAGTGATGATGGAAGTTGTAGCAGACAAGACAGGTTACCCAGTCGATATGCTAGAGCTTGCGATGGACATGGAAGCAGACTTGGGCATTGACTCAATCAAGCGCGTTGAAATTTTAGGTGCAGTTCAAGAGATCATTACCGATTTACCTGAACTAAACCCAGAAGACTTGGCAGAGCTACGTACCTTAGGCGAAATCGTAAGCTACATGCAAAGTAAAGTTTCAGTACCTGCTGCAGCTTCAAATGCCGCTCCTGCAATTGACCTTGGTCACATTCAAAAAGTGATGATGGAAGTTGTAGCAGACAAGACCGGTTATCCGGTCGATATGCTAGAGCTTGCGATGGACATGGAAGCAGACTTGGGCATTGACTCAATCAAGCGCGTTGAGATTTTAGGTGCAGTTCAAGAAATCATTACCGATTTGCCAGAACTAAACCCTGAAGACTTGGCAGAGCTACGTACCTTGGGCGAAATCGTTAGTCATATGCAACAAAAAGTGCAGTCAAAAGTTACTGGTTCAGCTGGGGCGAGCATATCTGCTGCGCCAGTCACTGAAGTAGTAGCGCCGAGCGTTGCTACATCATTTGAACCTGCACCAAGCGCGACAGTCGCTATTGAGCGTTTAAGCTCAGTGACAAAAATCAGTCAACAGACAGCAGGCGCTAATGCCCTAATCGTTGACGATGGCACAGGCGCTGCGGTTGCACTTAGTGCAAAATTGATAAAAGCGGGCTGGAATGTCACCGCGATTAAACCTACTTGGGTTAAGGCGACGTCGAAAAAAGCCTTTGCTAAAGCAGTTAACGTGGTTGAAATTAGCGATGTAGTTGAAGATGAAATAAGCAACATCATCGCCAATGGCGCGCAGCTTGATGCGATTATTTACATACAGCCAGCTAGCACCATTAACAACATACAGTTCCCACAAGCGTCAAAGCAAGGCCTGATGTTAGCCTTTATCTTAGCCAAGTTAAGCAAGGTTACTGCCGCAGCTAAAGTTCGTGGTTCATTTATGGTAGTGACTCGTCAAGGTGGGCAGCTAGGCTTCACTAATAACGAAAGTAATAGCACAGATACTTCTGCTGACCTTGTTCAAAATGATTTGGTCCAAGGTGGTTTGAACGGGTTAGTTAAAACCTTATCGCACGAATGGGCTGATGTTTTATGTCGCGCGGTTGATTTCTCAGCGAAATTAGCAGCCGATAAAGTTGCTACGCTAGTGAGTGATGAACTGCTTGACGCCAACACTGAGCTTAGCGAAGTCGGTTATGACACTTCTTCTACGGAGGGGAATGGTCGCTTAACCTTAGTGGGTGTTGCAACAGACAGCTACGCATTAACTGCTGGCAACAGCATTGACGCTGACTCGGTATTTTTGGTTAGTGGCGGCGCAAAAGGCGTAACCGCTCATTGTGTTATCCGCATTGCCCAAGAGCACAAGTCTAAGTTTATCTTGTTAGGTCGCTCTGTTTTCTCGAGTGACGAACCAAGCTGGGCTAAAGGCATTAACGATGAAGCTGCGCTTAAAAAAGCCGCGATGCAAGCATTGATTGCTGCTGGTGATAAACCAACACCGGTTAAAGTGATGCAGTTCATTAAGCCAATTTTTGCTAACCGCGAAATCAGCGATACCCTAAACGCGATTAAAGCCGCTGGTGGTCAAGCCGAGTATGTGGCAAGTGATGTTACCAATGCGCTAAGCGTTCAAGCTGCGGTTAACCCGATTATCGCTAAATTTGGTCAGGTAACTGGCATTATTCACGGTGCGGGTGTTTTGGCCGATAAGTTTATTGAACAAAAGACCCTGAGTGATTTTGAAGCGGTTTATAGCACTAAGATTGATGGTTTGTTATCGATGTTAGCAGTGACTGAGCAAAGTGAACTTAAGCACTTAGTGTTGTTCTCGTCAGCTGCTGGTTTTTACGGTAACCCGGGCCAGTCTGACTACTCAATTGCCAACGACATCTTAAACAAAACAGCTTACCGCTTTAAAGCGTTACACCCTAAAGCGCAGGTACTGAGCTTTAACTGGGGCCCTTGGGATGGCGGCATGGTAACGCCAGAGCTTAAGCGGATGTTTGCTGCTCGTGGTGTTTACATTATTCCACTTGACGCTGGCGCGCAGTTATTACTGAGCGAATTAAGTGCTGTTGATAACCGTTGTCCGCAAATTTTGGTTGGTAACGATCTCTCTAAAGACGCTGAAGGCTCTAAAGACGCTGAAGGCTCTAAAGATCAAGACGAGGCAGCTTCTGTAAAAAAGCCACAAGTTAGTCGCTACCCAACCGGCCTTACTACTGTCAAAGTAGCTAAGAGCCTACAAGCGACTAACAATGTGTTTTTAGAAGATCATAGCTTTAATGGCAACCAAGTGTTGCCAACAGTGTGTGCCATCGCTTGGATGAGTGATGCCACTACCGCAGTTTATAGTGATTACCAGTACCTTGGTTTTGAAGACTATCAATTGTTTAAAGGGGTGATTTTTGACGGTAGCGAGGCCCGTGATTACACCATTGACTTGGCGCCGGCAGAGCAATCAGACGAGCAGGGTATTGTTCGCGTTAAAGTGACTATTGCAAGTATCAATGACGCAGGCAAGCCGGTATTTCATTACGGTGCGACTTTGCTGATGGCAAAAAGCGCAATGGCAGGTGTTACATTTGGCGACAGTTTACCGACTATTACAGGTCAGGTAACACCTGATGCCGCGGCACTTTATAACAATGGCACCTTGTTCCACGGTGAAAGCTTGCAAGGCATTAGTGCCATTGTTAGCTGTGATGAACAGGGCTTGTTGCTGGCCTGTCAGGTACCCGCGATTGCGACGGTTAAGCAGGGCGATTTCCCGCTAAGCCATAACAATATATTTGCCAACGATCTGGTTTATCAGGCGATGCTGGTTTGGGTACGTAAGCAATACGGTATCGGCAGCTTGCCAACGTCAACCGCCGCTTGGACTGTTTATCGTGAAGTAGCAACCGATGAAGTGTTCTACCTTGAACTTAAGGTGGCTGAGCATAACTTGGATCAACGCCGTGGCAGTAAAGCGGTTTGTGATATCCAGTTGATTGCTCAGGATATGAGCGTGATTGCACAGGTTAAATCGGCACAGGTTCGTGCGAGCAAAAGCTTAAATGCTATGTTCGAGAAGTAAATAGCCTATTGGCGGCCGCAAGGCTGCCAATATATTTAAAATGGCAATGTCTAACCGCTTCCTTAGTTGGAGTCGTTAGACATTACTATTATAAGAATTGGAATAGAAACTGAATATGACAGAGTTAGCCGTTATCGGTATCGATGCTAAATTTGCTAATCACCACGATATTAATCGCGTGGAACGAGCTTTTTATCAGGGCGTTGCGCTTGTTGAGCAGGGTGTTGAGGAACAAGGCGTCGCAACTATTGAGAAAGAGTTCAATAGCTCTCTTGCCACCTTATGTCTTGATTCCGTTAGCCAGCTAGCGGCTAATAATCAATTAGCTTGTTCGACACTTGCCGTTGTGATCGTGTTAGAAAAACATGACGAACTTAGCCGCGCTCAGTTGAGCCAGCAAGTGGCCGCACAATGTGCGAGCTGTGATATTTATCCGAGCTTGGCGCTGGCATTAACCCAAGTCACGGCCCTTGCCGCTAACGATCAAACGGCAGTTGCCTTGGTTGGGGTAAACCTAAACGACTCACCATTGGTTGAGCCGTTAGATAATGAGCACACCTCGCGCGATCACGTT
>Ga0209292_1002109_pt1 | contig 23265 bp, 24 predicted proteins | sample GOMGulsemesocosm_2_FD_184634 | JGI IMG/M metagenome (GOLD analysis project Ga0209292, IMG submission 184634) | Methane-oxidizing microbial communities from mesocosms in the Gulf of Mexico - GOM9C Gulf of Mexico (SPAdes) (version 2) | ecosystem: Environmental > Aquatic > Marine > Cold seeps... | reverse complement strand
TCAATATTGGTCGTCGTAAATTAATTGTACCGCTTTATAAAATCCTTGCTACAACACCTAAAGGTCGAACTTGGGCATTAGAAGTATATGCTAAAGCACGTCCAGGGTACCATCCCCTAGCACAGGGCACTGTGGATGCTATATTTAATAAATAAACTATAAAACATTAATTTCAAGGGCTTAAAACTTTCGTTTTAAGCCTTTTTTTTACATGCATTCTAGGATGTTAAAGAGTCTTATATTTTTTATATATAAAATGTTATATTACTATTATATGAGTTAAATATTGGATCAATTACGCATGCAAAGACAACACGGGGTCACATTAATAGAACTGTTAATAGCTATCGCTATTATGGTTATTGTGTTGTCTGTTGGTGTGCCCAATATGTCTCGATTTGTTAAAAATAGTGATTTAATCAACACATCCAATAAAATAGCTAGCCTCATGTCCTACGCCCGTAGTGAAGCAACCAAAAGAAAATCGCCTGTGAGTCTTTGCCAAAGTAATGACAATGCTACCTGTGAAGCCAGTGGTAGTAACCTCATCGTTTTAAACAGTGCCGATGAGTTATTGCGAACGACCCCGCTCAGTAGCGACATTGATTTCTATTATCAAAACCTTGCCAGTTCTACTGTTACTTTCGACTCATTTGGCATGCCAAATGATGTGGGAGAAATTGTATTATGTGATGATAGAGGAGCTTCATATGCCAAAGGCATTGCACTGAATATGGGGGGACAAATACGTGCATTAGTCCCAGCAGAAATAGCGGCAATATCATGCTCATGAATAAAATGTTAAAGACGCAAGGTTTTACGTTATTAGAAGTGATGATATCCATTGCTATTTTAGCCATTGGCATGCTTGGTATAGCTGGCTTGCAGATGGTTTCGATAGAACATAACAATGCCGCGTATTTACGCTCTCAAGCTATCACTATTAGCCAAGATATAGTTGAGAGAATGCGTAATAATCCCGATGCCGTTAACGCCAACAAATTTGATAGCATCGATAGTGACAATATTAGTGCTATTTCTAGCGCCTGCCTAACAGCAGCCGAAGGTTGCACCAGTGATGCATTAGCCGATATAGACTTATATCAATGGGCACAAACGATAACATCTATCAATGGTGATAATACGCGTCAGCAACTGCCAAATGCCCAGGCAACGGTAACTGTTGATGGCACAAATGCTAATTTATTCACGATAAACGTCACGTGGCAAGTGAGAGAATGGCAAAGCGTGAGTGGTGCCACCGCGACATTTAACCGCGCAAACTCGACGACAAACTATGATTTCCAAGTGATAATTCACTAATAACGATGAGCTTATAATATGAAAAATATGACATTAATAAAGCAGTGCGGCTTTAGTATTATAGAATTAATGCTCGCACTCGTCATAAGCATTGCAACCGTCGGTGGACTTTTTTCTATTTATTTAAACACCACACAATCGCGAGATTTCACCGAAGCCAATTCAAGAATTCAAGAAAGTGGTCGTTTTTCCATTCAATATCTTAGCCGAGATATTCGGATGATTGGTTATCGCGGTTGTGTTAGCAATGAAGCACCAATGACGAATGTCATCGCACAAAATATCCCCGCTGGTTATGATCCGCTACGAGTAGAACTAGGTGGTTATGAAATAACCTCCGGTTGGAATACCGATACTCCCTTCGCCAATGCGGCGGCCATCACCAATAGAATCCGTACTGGTACACACGCTATATCTGTAGCAAGAATGTCAAATACTGGCGCAGAACTAGCTGAAAACCAATCAGATAGTTCTGCCAATATAAAAATAGCAGAATCATCAAACTTGGGATTAGATCAAAATGATATTGTGTATATTTCTGATTGTATAAACGCCGATATATTCAGCATTAGTAATACGCCAACTAAAAAAGATGGCAAGGTCACTCTGACTCACTCAACGGGAAGCAATACTTCAAATAATCTGAGTAAGGCCTATCAAAGCAACGCAAATATAGCGAAATATCAATCGCATTTATATTTTATCGGCGATACCAACAGAACCAATAAACAGGGGGCTGTTATTTACGCATTATATGAAGCACAAGTTGATTATACCTCTTCAACAACATCATTTATTGTTAATGAGCTTATCGAAGGTGTTGAAAATATGCAGATTCGTTATGGTGAATTACTAGCGACCAACAATGTGAAGTATGTAGGTAGCAATGATGTTACAGATATGAATAATGTAACATCAGTTCAACTTGGCCTATTAATTACCAGTCAAAATGAAGTAAGACAAACTGTAGATGTTCAATCATATTACCTCGCGCAACAAGAAATAAATACGACAGGTACATCCCCACATGCACGAGATACAAGATTGCGTCACGCTTTTAACAGCACAATTCAAATTAGAAATAGGCGGCTATAAATGAGCTATTCCATGAAGAAGCAACGCGGAGCAGTGTTAGTAATATGCCTTGTTGTGCTCGCTGTTATCACGCTTATTGCGGTGTCAGAATTAAGTAAAGCTGGCGATCAATCGAGAATGGCAGCAAACTCACAACAATATAATCAAACGTTTCAAGGGGCAGAAAGTGCCATGGATCATGCGATGAAAATGATTAGTGAACAAACAACTGCCAACGAAACGAATATGGCCGCACTTGGCAGTGCAATAAATGTTGAAGATGGCTCTGAAATAGTAGTTCAAAATACAGCCCTTAGCCATAATCATATGACCGTTTCAGTATCCTATAAGACAGAGACAGTTAATGTATTGCGTGCTGGCATATCACTCGATTCAAGTCAAAATGATTCCATCATACGCAAGGTTAATTTTACAGCAACAAGTACTGCCGTCATTGAAAGTTCAGGCGCAGTTTCAACTATTGTACAAGGGTTTACCTATGAGTAAAAATCGTGGCTTTACATTAATCGAACTAATGATTGTAGTTGCTATTATTGGTATTTTATCCACGATAGGCTACCCAAACTATCGTGCTTATGTATTACGCTCTGAAAATGCATTAGCACAAGCAGCACTCGTTGAACTTAGCGTGACCTTAGAGCGTTATTATAGTGAACAAAACAGCTATGCTAATGCAGGTACAAATGTCGCTTTTTCAACGACAGTTCCATCCAACGGCCAAGATAAAACACACGACATTACATTAAGCGTCGCAGCAAACGGCGCTAGCTACACCTTAACAGTTACACATATCACCGATACATCGTCCACGTATAGCCTAGACAGTACAGGTTTACGAAGAAAAGGGACGGCGATTGGCTGGGAGGATTAAATGATGAAACGTATAAAGCAATCTTTAGGCTATTTTGTACTTGGACTTTTATTGCCCTTAGCCTCAATTTCGACAGTGCATGCTGATGATACTGAAATATTTTATTTGGGTGATACTGTAACGCCCAAAGTTATGATGATATTAGATACATCTTTATCAATGGGTTATCACGTGGCCAATCATGAAAACCGTTTAACACTAATGCAATCAGCAATGAGAAACTTCATTACCAATGCAGAGGGGATTAATGTAGGTATCATGCGAAGCAATCAGCATACTGGTGCTGTTGTGTATCCAGTTGCTAGCTTAGATACCTCAATAACAGAAACATTACAGCGCTTTGACCGCCCATTAACAGATGATAGAAATAATTCTTATGAAAAAAGCGACGGCAGTGTTCATCTTGATGTAAATGAGCCAACAAACAATAGCCATAATAGAGTGCTGAGTTTTCGCGAAAGTAGCAGAATTGGGTTACGCTTTTCTAACATAACTATCCCCAAAGGCCATACAGTCACTAATGCTTATTTACAAGTGATACCTAGTGCATCGTGCAACTCATCCTCCTGTGCCAATTTTTCCATTAACATTAAGGGAGAGAAAACCGCCAATTCAGCACAGTTTATTGAAGTAAATAACAACATTAGCAATCGAGTGCGAACAACAGCACAAGTAACCGCGAATATGAATACGTGGGGAAGTTCTGGGTTTACGCCTCCTTATACCATAAGCGGACTGCAAACGATTGTGCAAGAAATTGTCAACCAAAATACATGGCAAAGTGGTAATGCACTCAGTTTTATTCTTGATACTTCCTTTATTACAGATTCAACCCTTGGAGGCATATCTAATGCAGCCTCCTTTTATGGTAGTGCCTTATTTATTGAGGTCACTCCCTATGAAAGAACAATCAGCACACGTGACAAATTATTAGAAGAACTCGATAACCAACGATTGTCATCACATACCCCTGCCGTACCCGGACTGTTTGAAGCAGTGAAGTATATGACAGGGTCAGACCTTGCCAGCACACATAACTCCGACTTTAATACAACACGCAGTGGGTTTGAATATAGTAGCTATTTTAAATATTTTGAACGTATTGCACATCCTGAAAGCTACATTAATGGCGTAGTTAGTTATCCAACAGGTTGTGTTGAAGGTTGGCGAAATGATAGCCACTGCCCATTAATACAAATTAACTCAAGTAACACTCAAAACCCACAATATGTTTCACCTTTGACAGATACCTGTGAAGACGCAGAGGGCAGTATTATTATGTTAACTGATGGCGAAGCCGTTCATACCTCAAATACATATAATAGCGGCTATTGGTGGAATAATATGACTAAAGATATTAGTCAAGTAATCAATAATACCAACAGTGCATGTACTCGTAGTGGTAGTTCGGGTAGCGGTTATGCGACAACGTGTGGCGTTGAACTAGCAGCGAAAATAAAAAGTGGAATCAGTGTCAATGGTTTAACCGATCCACAGAAAATCAAGCTCTATACCGTTGGTTTCAACGTTCAAGATTCATGGCTGCAAGATATGGCGACAGCTGGGGGTGGGAGTTACAAGACTGCCACAAATAGTGCGGACCTTTTAACGGCATTCAAAGACATTCAAGGGGATATAATTAAGGAGGCCGTCACATTCTCAAATACATCGGTCACTTTAAGCAGTGCCAATCAGTTAAACCATAATGATAATCTTTATTACGCATTATTTACGCCTAACGAACTAACCTCGTGGCGCGGTAACCTCAAACATTATAAGCTCAGTAAAAGTGGCAATGTTGTCGATGCTAATAGAGTTGCAGCAACTAACCCAGCAACGGGTTTATTTATTGATACCTCTCAAAGCTTTTGGAGTGCAACGGCTGATGGCGCCCAAGTGACCAGTGGCGGCGCAGCAGAAAGACTACTCTCTGTAACTCGCAACATATATACCAACGCAGGTTCTGGCTTAACTAAACTAAACGACACATCAAATACGACAGTCACAGCAGCTGACTTTACGTTAACAACTGACGATCAAAAAGAAGATCATATTCAATGGATGCTTAATAACAAAGCTATTGCAGACCCTCTTCATTCGGCGCCAATAGAAATATCCTATGGCGAAGATGGCTCAGTGATCTACTTTGGTGATAATCAAGGATATATTCATGCCATTGATGCAGCAACAGGCAATGAACTTTGGGCATTTATACCCAAAGAGTTACTAAAAAATCAACCAACAATTCGATTAAACCCCAAAACAGCAGATCATACTTACGGTATGGATGGAAAAATAGTTAAATGGACTGAGAGTGGCCGCAAATATATTGTTAGCGGAATGCGCCGCGGTGGTAAGGGATATTATGCCCTTGATGTAACTAACCGCACTGTACCTACTTTGAAATGGACTATATCTAGAGACAGAAATGGCTTTTCTGAACTTGGGCAAACATGGTCAACTCCCATCAAAACCAAGGTTAAAAGCGGTAGTTCCACAAAAAGCGTTTTAATATTCGGTGGTGGTTACGATGTAAAGCAAGATTCAGTCACAACACGTACCGGCGATGATGAAGGTGATGGGGTATATATTGTTGATGCCAGCGATGGCAGTGTCGTTGTCAAAAATACAAACCTCGGCTACTCGATTCCCTCTGACGTAAAAACCATCGATATAGACGGTGATGGCGCAACTGATCAAATCTATGTTGGTGATATGGGGGGGCGAGTATTACGGTTTGATTTAGATGGTGCCAACACACTAAAAGGCAATGTGATTGCCAATATTTCCAGTACAGGCCAGCTGAATAATCGACGCTTTTATCATGCCCCTGATGTATCAGTGCTAGCACACACAGCAGGCTCTCAATTAGCCGTAGCTATTGGGTCTGGCTTTCATGCCCACCCTAATAGCGCGGCTATACAAGACAATTTTTATATGTTTAAGCAACCGCTTGCACAACCTAAATCAGCGACACTTATTACCCAATCTGATTTACTGGAAGCAACTTTAACGATTGATAATGAAATATTAGCAGTTAAAAAAGGCTGGTACTTACCATTAAATAGTGGCGGAGAAAAAGTATTAGCATCAAGCTTAACTTTTGAAAGTGCAGTGTGGTTCACTACATTCCAGCCTTCAATTGGCACCAACAGGTGCATTGTTAAACGAGGTACTTCTCGTTTATATCGCGTCAATATATCAAACGGTACACCCAACTATAAAGATGCGATCCCAGATGTTGTAGATGGTAAAATTGACCTAACCAAAAGTTGTGAAAACACAACCTGCACCATTACAGATCGATATGTTGAATTGCAAAATGCCTCAATCCCACCGAGTCCGGTATTGATACATGTTAATGATCCTGAGGATACAACAGAGGGTAGTGGGAGCATTGTGTGTATCGGCACTTATTGTAAAGAACTGCCTAAGCGCACGAGTAAAATGAATTATTGGCGAGAAGCCCATTAAATTAATCAAGTGATTTAATCATTTCAGAGACTTAAAGGCTGGCTAATACATTTAGCCAGCCTTTATCAAAACCAATTCATTATCTGTAGATATACTAACGTTTATCAAAATTTTGATAGGTTGGGCGTGAAAGAATAAATACGCTAACGCAAAATGCTATTACCACTAGTAGTAATTTCACCCAAAAAATAGGGACAAAAAACACCACACTGACGCCAATAGAAAGCCACATCAATAACACCGTACTTATTTTGGCAGACTTTGTCATGCCGCGACCACTTTGAAAGTTAGTTATATACTCACCGAACCACGGATGATTCATAAGCCAGTGATGAAAACGCGGGGAACTGCGAGAGAAACAAAATGCGGCGAGTAGCAAAAAAGGGGTTGTCGGTAAAAGAGGTAACACAATACCAATAATACCTAACGTTACAGCCACCCACCCGACAACTAATAAGCTCATTCGTTTAAAAGAATGGGCGAAACCTGATGCGGGTAGTGGAACTTTAGTCATTATTTTTCGCTGTTGCCAACGTACTGAACTTTTAACAATTCACCCATGTATTCAACTTCATCGTCATGATAAACTTTTTTACGCTTTCTCGTTTCGACCAAACCATTAAGCAATACTTCACCGTTAGCAATACGAACCTTAGCTTCGCCGCCACCTTCGACTAAGTTCTCAATTTTTAGTATCTTATAAAGCTCAATCGGCTCTACATTCACTTCAACAATAGTCGCTTGCGGCGCTGATGTTTCAACCGCTGGCTTTTTACGACGTCCAATAACCATAATAAGAACCTTTAAATACAATAGTAATGGCCGCTAGCATAGCGATTTTATGTGAATTTGTAACTTACAAAGTGAAATAATTTGTCATTACTTTATAAAGCTCTGTGCCTTGATTCACACTAGCGGATGCGAAATGTAGGACTGGAATGCAATTATCTGGTGCATTAACCGATGTTACACAATCATCATTACCATAACGTTCCATATGTAACATTTGCACTAATGGTTCACCCTTTTTCATCGGCTGGCCAAACGATGCTAAATATTCAACTAAGCCACTTTGCGGGGCATAAAGCGCTCGATAATCTTTCAAATCACAGGCATAACGCGTCATTGATGATGGCGTGAAATGCGTTGTATTAATTACGCCGCTCGATTGTAGATACGCCAAGATGCTATGGCTATCTTTTTTAGCTTCCTCAAGGGACAGCCATTCTTGAGAGCCAAGTTCTAAGGTAAACGCATCAACTTGCACATCAATATCTCTGCCTTGCGCGTTATAAGCTTGTTGTAAGTGCCACCAAGGGCAAAAAGTGGCTTCGTCCATCGCACCATCAAAATCACTGGGAATAAAAAGCACATGAGGAATATCAAACAGTTCTGCTTTGTCTTTGGCATATTCAGGACAATACAGGTGTCGTGATGATATTGGGCCCGTGTGTAAGTCCAATACTATATCAGCGTCAAAAGCCATACGTTGAAGCTGGGCGCATAACAATTGTGATGTTTTAGCCCCATAAGGATTATTTAATCGCTGAGCCGCTAAATCTTCAATTAACAACTGTCGAAATTTTTGATTAATGGTAATTTCATCTAAATCGGGATGCTGTATGGCAAAATCAACAGGCAACTGTGCATTGAAATGATAGCCACGATTCCAATTCTCACCCGTGATGGCATCAAACCGTCCCAATGTAAACTCACCGCTTTTTTGATTACAACCAATTGGATTAGCCAGTGGTACGAGCGTGATGTCACCTAGGCAAGGTAATGATTTAAGTTGTTCGAGTAATTGAAAGATTACAGCATTGCCCTGCACTTCCGCGCCATGCATGTTGGCTTGAATATAAACGCTTGGGCCGTCACCGCACCCTTTTATTTTATACACAGGTACCGTCAGCGGTTGACCCGTAGCGACAACCGCCACTTCAAGAGTTGAAGATTCAATGTTAGTTATTGACATAATTTCTCTTTAAATTTCTATTGTTTTTTCTTTTCATCTTATTCTTTAACAGCATTAATACAGATAGCTACTAGCGGGTAATGCAGGTCGAATAATCTCTATCTTATCCTGCTCAATCACTATTTCTGCCGGTAATTCATGGCATAAGAAAAAAGGCATAGATTCTGTAAAGCCATAGGCTCCACACTGTGAAAAAATCAACTTATCACCAATGGTTAAATCATTAGGCAATGCAAGATAGCCCAACTTATCAAGACTAGTACACAAGGGTCCATGGACATGATATTTATGGTCAGCTGCGCCGCTATCACGCATTAATGAGACAGGAAACGGTTGGTCAGTAATGGCGGGTCTTAACAAGTGGTTAATTCCCCCTTGTAAAACAGCGATGCTCTGTTGATAATTTTCTTTAACATCGACGACTTGAGCCACGTAATAGCCAAATTCACCGACCGCATAACGCCCCAATTCTAACCATAACTCATCTACACCTGCTGAATTTTTGATAGCATTAAGGGCTTTCTTCAACTCATGCCAATCGAGTTTACGATTATCACCATCATAAGCGATACCTAAACCACCACCGAGATCAAGCACCTTGAGTTCAAAATCCATATCTCTCGCTAGTGTCACTAGGGGCTCAATCATCGCCTGCCATAAAGAAATGAGCCGTGTTGACTCAAGCATATTTCCCCATTGAAAAATATGAAGACCTATAACATCGACATGTTCAAACGAGGCTAGATTAATAGCACGCCATTCATCAGCGCCTAATCCAAAGGGGGTCAAGTCATTACCGCCTAATGGATTTGCATCACTTTGCTCAAACCGTAATTGCACGCGCAATAAAATTGATGGCCGAACACCAAAAATTTTAGCTTGTTGATTAATAAGTGTTAGCTGATTTTCACTTTCCACCACAAAGGTATTTACCCCTTGGCTAAGAAAGTGTTTTATCTGCTTTATCGATTTAGCTGGCCCCGTATTTAAAATGCGATCACAGCTAATACCTCGTGCTAACACTTGTTCTAGCTCCCCAGAACTAGCAACATCAAAGTTCATGCCTTGCTTATCAAGGGTTTGAATTATGCGCGAAAGCGGATTAGCTTTTACCGCAAACCATAATTTAATATCATCATTCACTAAGCTTTTAATATGTGATGTCAAACCGTCAATATCATAAACATAGAATGGCGCAATTTGTGTATCAGCAAACGTTGATAACGTCTGCTGATATTTTTTCATAAATGACTGCTGGTGCGACATTATCTTAACGCCTGCTCTAGCGCTAATGCGGCATCACTTTGACTGTCGCGATATTTGATAATAATAGGACACTGCATAGACAATCCTTGTTTCTTGCCCCACTCGCTATTTAAAGGCCTGGTTCCCGGAATAACAATGGCATTAGGAGGAATTGGTGCTCCTTTTTCTAACATCACTTCGTTAACAGCATCATAAACGGGAATTGAAGCCGATAATGTAACACTAGGAGCCAATACAGCGCCTTCTTGCACAACAACCCCTTCCACTAAAATACAACCGGCACTAATGAATGCATTATCTTCAACTACAACCGGTGAAGCGCCGATAGGCTCAAGTACACCGCCAATTTGAACACCAGCAGATAAATGTACATTTTTGCCAATTTGCGCACATGAACCGACAAGGGCATGCGAGTCAACCATGGTTCCGCTATCAACAAACGCACCAATGTTAATGTAGGCGGGTGGCATAATAATAACGCCAGAAGCAACATGAGCGCCGCGCCTTACCGACGAGCCGCCGGGTACTAAACGCACATTGTCTTGTTTTGTAAACTGACGCGGTGCTAAATTATTCTTATCAACAAACCCTGAATATGCGCCATCAAATTCAACGTTTTCGCCGGCTTTAAAGGCGGCCAAAATAGCTTTCTTAACCTCGACATTTGCCTGCCAAACACCATTTTCGTCTTTAGTTGCACTGCGTAATTCACCGCTTTCTAATTGTTCTAATACTTGTTGCCAATTCATTTTTATAACCTTGTTAAATCATTATTTAAACTATGCAATGTGACTGTTGTGCCACTGCGTAATCGTAGTATTTGCTTGCTGTATTGCCACATGGCACGACAGTTCATTATGGGTTAGTGGTAAACGCAGCACTGGAGAATTAATTTGTGACCGTTGATGCATTAACACTTTGACAGGAATAGGATTTGCGACCGTAAATAACGATTCAATAGCACCCTTCCATAAATTAAATTCTGTATTGTTAGGTTGTGCCAAACACTGAGTTACATAAAGCTGCGTTGCTTGTGGCCATGCGTTAGCACACACAGACACGAGTCCAGCCGCGCCAATAAGTGTAAATTTCGGTAACAAGGCATCGTCGCCACTATAAATAGCAATATCTGGCAAAGCTCTTTTAAACTCGCTAAATTTAACCGCGCTGCCACTGGCTTCTTTCACGGCCCAAAAATTATCTTCATCGAGTAAATTAACTAACGCTTGAGGCGCTAAATCCACCCCACTTCGTGACGGCACGTTATAAAGCATGCATGGGAGCTTAGTTGCTTTAAGTAACGATCGAAACCATTGCTCTTGACCCAAGGGGCCTGGTTTCGCGTAAAGCGGCGCCGCTAACAAATAAGCATCAATAGGCATTGAATTACAAAATTCAATCCAGCGTAATTGGGTTTGAAGGTTATAACCGCCAACGGCGACCATGATTGGCGCACTCGGCTGATGCTGACAAACAAAGCGAACCACTTTTTCTTGCTCAGCTTCACATAATGCTAAGCCCTCCCCCGTACTGCCTAATAAAAGAATGCCGTTTCCCGCAGCCGCTTGTTCATCGGCAAGTTGTGCCAGCGTGTAGTAATCGACTTTACCTTGCGCATCAAACGGTGTGACTAAGGCAGTCCATAGTATGTAATCACTCACTGCATATTTTGCATTAGTCATCATGCTGCCCCTTGTGTATTTTGCTTAAACATCGATTGATGCAGACGGCTAACAACATCGATTGCTTGCGCTTCTTCGACCAAGAAACAAAGATTGTGAGAACTTGCACCTTGGCAAATCATTCTGACGTTCACATCGTGTAGTGTTGAAAACAAGCGTGTACCGACCCCATAACTACTATCAATAGCATTACCAATTAAGGCTATAAGCGCTAAGTTTTGCTCAATTTTCACCTGACAAATTTGTTTTAATTCATCGATTAATTCTTCACTTAACTGACTTCGACCACTTGAATTAAAGCCAGTGTCGTCAAGTGTTAACGCTACGCTCACTTCAGAGGTAGTCACTAAATCAATACTGATATTATGTTTTGCAAGGATGGTAAAAACTCGCGCTAAAAACCCCGGCGCATGTAACATGTCCATACTAGTGACGGTGACTAACGTTTGTTCACGGCGCAGTGCAATAGCCCTATATACTGGCTTTGATTGGGTTTCATTTCTAACCATAGTGCCACCAGCACTAGGATCACGTGAAGATCCAACAAACACGGGAATATTTTGACGCATGGCTGGAATAAGCGTTGAAGGGTGCAATACTTTTGCGCCAAATGTTGCCATTTCGGCCGCTTCATTAAAGCTAATTTCTTCTAGCGCATAAGCTTGCGATGTTATGCGAGGATCAGTGGTGAATATACCCGTGACATCAGTCCAAATATTAATTTGCTCTGCAGCAACAGCCTCACCAAGTAGAGCCGCAGAGTAATCACTGCCACCGCGCCCTAACGTGGTTGTACGCCCCTGGGCATCAGCGCCAATAAACCCCTGAGTGACAACAACTTCTTGTGCAAGTTTAGGTAATAGCTTGGCACTAACTAACGACTTGATCTCGTCAATATCCAATTGAGCTTTACCAAAGTCACTCGAGGTTCGCATCACCTCACGCACATCAAACCAAGATACTTTCTCGCCACGTTCGACTAAAACTTGAGTAAACAGTAATGAAGATAATTGCTCGCCAAAAGATAATATCTCATCATTTAATGATTTTAATGATTTATCACTTTCAGATTGAGCTTTGATAGCTGTTTCACTGAGTTCATCGATTTTAACCAACAATGTTTCAATATGATCTAACTGGGTTTGAGATAGTGATAACTGTTCAATGATGGCTTGTTGAATAGTCCTGATCTGCTCAATGGCATCAACGCGCTCCTGCTCACTAAGCTTTCCAGCGCCAAGGCTCACTAAGAGATTAGTAACACCACTACTGGCACTAACAACGACTAGACGTGTTTTTGATGACGCCAAAACGATATCAGCACAGCGGCTCATTGCTTGATAATTTGCTAAACTTGTTCCGCCAAATTTGGCGACTATATAATTCATAATAGATTCCTGTTGATTCAATGGTATTAATGGCAATTAATACCAATCACATCAAATATGTGACCAATCTCAATGGCCTAAATTTCACAATAACTGCGTTATTTTCAATCCCAATAGCCAGCTATTGCTCAATCAAACGCCTTGCTCTTGATAATTTATTCTCATAGATATTAGGTCATTAAGTTAATACGATTGGTATAATAAAATAATGAGAACAACAGGGTTTATGACCAGCGCAAGACGCAAATTTTCCTAAGCGAAAACGGACGCTCAGCCAAAATGAATCTGTATTTAAGAAATGTGATAATTGCATGTGTCTCTCGAACAAGTTTTGTTCGGAGAACTAAAGGAATTTGACAAAGCCGCGGCAAAGCAAGTCGCCACGGCTTATACAAAGACCAGAAGCTCCCCACCAATAATTAGGTGACAGTCATTAAGGATTCAGCCTTAATGCCCGAAATATTTATCGTCCAAACCGATAAGTACCTCTCGGCGTCAGTCCCCATCGTTGCACATCACTAAGGTTTGGACCTTTTAATGCAATTACCTGGCTAACGCTCCTCTTCTGGCCTTTCATTGCCATGTTTTAAAACACAACAATTTGAAGAAAGGTTGCGCATATTAAATCATTACAATCCTTTCGTGGTCAAGTTTTAATTATCAATAAACTAAAAACTACGACTATTGGTTAATACTCAAAGTGACATTTGGTTATTGAGCCCGCTATTTATTCAGTGATATGCTCACGTTTTTAATACCTTAATTAATTATCATGAACTCAATAGTCGACATCAAAAATATCCAAGTAGCTTCAAGTGATCTTTCCCCAGACAATGACCTCTTATTATCCATTGATAATATTTCGCTTACTGTGGGCGAGTCGATGCTGATTTGTGGTGACAACGCCAGTGGAAAATCATTACTGGGTCAACTCATTGCCGATCAAAATACCATGTCCTTAATGGTTCACGATAAAGTTGATATTGTGCGTCCTAAGCACATTGAGTTAGTGAGTTTTGATGTCGAAGATACGATATTGGCGATTGATCGTTATAACGACGATAGCGAAAATGTTGAAGGTGGGATCGACTGGGGTCGCAGTGCAAAGGATCTCATTGGTCAACACGATTTAGCGCTTCAAACGATAAAGTTATTAGCGATTGAAAACCTCATCGATAAACCGTTTAAGATATTGTCTACCGGTCAAGTACGTAAGGTATTACTCGCAAAAGCGATTGCTGCCAAACCCAGTTTACTCATTTTAGATGAACCTTATGCAGGTTTAGATATTGCATCTCAGCAACATTTAACCAACACGCTAAATCAGCTTATGGCGCAAGGTCAGAGTATTATTATCATTGATTTTTACCATTATGAACTACCTAAGGATATTCATAATATTTTGCTTTTATCGCAGGGGAAAGTGGCAAGATTTGATAAAACGACAGCGGTATTATCGTCTTCGATTTGGCAAAAACATACGGCGGTTTCAGTTACGTTACCGCACCATTTACCAGATTGTCATCACTATGAACATTTGGATTTAAGACAGCCATTATTTACGTTAAATAACGTTCGGGTATCCTATGATGACAATGTCGTATTCGATGGGTTTTCTTGGCAGTTACGGGCAAAGCAGCATTGGCGCCTAGCGGGTCCAAATGGCTGCGGTAAATCTACCTTATTAAGTTTAATTAATGGCGATAATCCAAAAGCTTACGGTCAAGATATCACCTTATTTGGCCGCAAACGTGGCAGTGGTGAAACCATCTGGGACATCAAGAAACACTATGGTTTAGTAAGCGCGCAATTTCATCGAGATTACCGTGCCAGCACCAGTGTTTTGGGCGCTATAATTTCGGGATTTTTCGACACAATTGGCCTATACGATTCTCCAACAGATACTCACATCGACATTGCTCATCAATGGTTATCACTATTAGGTCTAACATCGCTTGCAAAACAACCGTTTTCCCAGTTATCTTATGGAGAGCAACGGTTAGTATTAATTGCACGTGCTGTGGTTAAGCTCCCTTTAATACTGATACTTGATGAACCTTGCTTGGGTTTAGACAATCAACATCGTATGCAAATATTGGCATTAATTGATTACATTACCAGACACAGCAACACACATATCTTATTTGTAAGTCATGACAGTCGCGATCAACTATCGTGCCTAACTCATCAATTAGATTTTGTCGAAAGTGACTGTGGCTATAAGATTAAGCAGCGTAGTTTGTCTTAGGGCTTAGTCATTACAACTTTTATAGACCGTACTCATGGATGATATTTATGGAGAGCATTAATGGATAGTAATTCACACAACGAGAAACAAAAGCTAAAGCCTAGTTTTTGGCAAATTACCCTGAGTGTCGGCGCGGCATTATTTGGGGTTCAAAATGACAAAAACCGCCAAAGAGACTTTCAAGGCGGTAATATTGTTCATTATATCATTGCGGGAATTATCGGTGTTACGTTAATGGTATTCGGGTTAGTTTTAATCGTTAACTCCGTTCTCCCCTGAACAGTTAGCCAGTTACTCGCTATTTTCAACAATAGTTTTAAACGAGCTCGCCATTTTCTTCATATCAACGGTTGGGACTTCACCTGCAATGTGTTCGGGCTTAAATTGCACCATATACTCGCCTTGTGGATTAATTAGTGCAATTGACGCACTATGATTCACCGCATAGTCATCACTCTTTTTCACCGCCACAATACCATAGGGCAGATATAGGTTTTGCGCGAAAGGAAATAACTTATCGTGTGTGGTTGTTAACCCTAAAAAGCTCGCATCAAAGTAATTAACATATTGAGATAATCGTGAGGGCGTATCCCGTAATGGATCAGCAGAGACAAAGGCAATTTGGATCTCGGCTGTGGCTTGTAGCGATTTTAAAGCCCCTTTAGCCCGGGTTAATGTGGTTGGGCAAACATCGGGGCAATAGGTGTAGCCAAAGATAACGAAGGTCCACTTTCCCAACAAATCCTTATTTGTAAAATCACCATCTATCGATTGCAATACAAAAGAATTAACCACTTTCGAAGGAATAAACTGCCTATAATTGCCTTTATCAACAATTTGAGCGGTACTCTGACTAGTATTCGATTCTTGAGCTTGACTAAAATAGTTACTGGCTACAACACCAAGCCCCACACAGCAAATGGCAGCAACGCCAATAATGGATTTTTTCACGTGTACTCACATTAAATAATGATCAACTAATATTAAAATAAACAATAACATAAGATGAGTAATAGAGTACTTAAAAACAGCCATTGGGGTGCGTTTTTTTGGCGTAAATTTTAATTGCCATGCCACATAGAAAAAACCAAAATTAATGATACTTGAACCAACAAAATAGAGTAAGCCTGACATGCCTGTTAAATAAGGCAATAACCCAACCGCCATTAATAATATGGTGTACAGCAAGATCATTGTCTTAGTAAAATCAACGCCATGAGTTACAGGTAACATAGGTAAACCTGTTTTTTTATAGTCATCGACTCTGTCAATCGCCAACGCCCAAAAGTGCGGTGGTGTCCACGTGAAGATAATCATCACTAATAACAGCGCGTTACCATCAATAGTACCCGTCATACTCGTCCAGCCAAGCAATGGCGGTGCAGCTCCAGCAATGCCACCAATAACAATATTTTGCGGCGTTGCGCGCTTTAACCATAAGGTGTAAACAACGGCATATCCCAACATGCTAATGAATGTTAAAACGGCTGTTAAAGGATTAACCAACCACCATAAGATAACCATGCCAAGTAACGAAATGATGACCCCAAAGGCTAACGCTTGTGTCAGACTAACTTTCCCTGTGGGTAGAGGCCTGCGATGCGTTCTTGCCATTTTGATGTCAATATTGCGATCAATACAGTGATTAAAGACAGCGCCAGCACTTGAGAGTAAACCAATTCCAATTGTGCCCCAAAACATGAGCGAAAGATTAGGTATGCTTTTCGTACTTAAGCACATACCTACAATAGCCGTTAATAGCAGCAACATAATAACTTTTGGTTTGGTCAATTCGTAATAAGCACGCCACTGCTTTATTAAGCTCAATAAAAAATTGTGATGTTCTATCGTTCTTGTCGGCTGCGTTAGTATTGTTGTTTTAGCCATAACATTCACCTACCCTATTCGTGATAATTTAAGTAACTGTTTAATATCAAGTAACATATCGTGGGAAGTTTTTAAGCGTTGTTGTTTATCGCCAGACAACTGATAACGCATCACTAAATTACCCATGGGATCAATAATCACAATATTATCTTCAAGCTGATTGAGCGTTTTTGTTAACTGATGTTGTTTAAAGTTAGTGTGATCAATTTCTTCGGGAAGGTTTGTCATTAATTGAGGGATCATCGCGCCAATCGTCACTCTATCTTGTAGGCGACCGAGCGCTTTATATGTTTGCGCCACATAATAAAGCTGCTCTTTACACTGGGATTGGCAGGACTTGTTGCTTAAATACATCACCTTCCACAATTTATCATCATTGGGTGATGTCACTATTTGCTGGTAGGTTGTCGATAAATTAAGTAACTCACCGCCGTGGGTTTTTACATTGCCTTTAAAGTCATTGGTTAACAATAGTTTTGCCGCGACAATTGGCACTACAAAGGCCAAAACCATTAATATAAGCTGAGTGTTCTTTTTTACGCGGTTTTCTTTATTATCCATAAATAATTCCTTAATACTTACTCAATTACCGTCGATTAAATCAGTGTCACTGAGCGCTTTTATGTTCAACACTGGTTTGGTTACGTTCAACCGCCAGATGAAATAACTACTTAATAAAAATAAGGTTAGCGCTAAAGCGAACCACTGTATTGCATACCCTTGGTGCTTTTGAGGCGTCATTTTGTTATTCCAACGCCACTGTTTCTGATATCCCCACTGACTATTCTCTTTTAACCGAACAACAGCAGGGTAAAACGTTTGATTAAGTTGGGTAGAAAATTGATTGAAATCCACCGCAGGAATAACCAACGGATAGCCAATAGTGTGCACACCTCCCTTCACATCAATGACAGTATTTGCAAACGGATTGTGACTAGGTATATGCAGGTAGCCACTTAACTCAGTCATTGCTGGCCACGTCTTTAAATTAGGTAGCTGGTCACGTCTACTTGTTCCTGCAATCCAACCTAGGTTAATTAAAATTGATGTTTCTTTTATCCCTTGGCCCTGCTTATGTAACTTAAGGGGCACCAGCACTTCATAACCTACGACACCATTATTCACTTTATTATCGAGTAATAACGTTTTAGAAAAATCTAAACGACCAGTAAGTTTAATTAATTGCGCATTATGTTGTTCAACTTCAGCTTGCTCAGGCAATTTATAACTCAATGTATTTAACGAATGTTGTCTAGCCTCTATTTGCATCACTTTGTTCTCAGCCCTTTCCAACTGCCAAAAGCCAAGTTTTATCAATATGACAAACATCATCATCAGAAAAACCACTGCAAGGCTATTAATTGCTAAGCGCTTCAAACTCATATATCGTAAATAACCTCATTCTCTTGTTATTAAAATTAATTGAGTAACTATGTGGCCTGTTAAATTACTGTTTATCGCGTTTTTCATCTTTATTTTATTGAGTTTATTCCAAGCATTAAACATGATGCGAAAAGAACAACCTCAATTTTCAATGACAAAATTTATCGGCCGCCGGCTTCTATTTACAGTCGCCTTAGTCATCTTAATTCTTCTGGCCATCGCTTTCGGATTTATCACCCCAAACCCACGCCCTTATTAAAATAACTCCACACGCCGCCGTTTATATTTAAAAGTATCTGAAATATGTAGAACAAAACTTATTTATCAGGGATGATAAATTTAGCCTATAGGGACATATCTACGGCGATTTTGTGGCGCATGTTCAGATACTTTTATTTTGTACTATAAAATATAAACGAAGAAGAACAACCCTAGCCATACAACGTCTACAAAATGCCAATACCAACTTGTTGCCTGAAAGGCAAAATGGCGTTCTGGTAAAAAATGGCCTTTTATCACGCGTACTAGCATCACAAACAGCATAATGGTGCCAATAGTTACATGTAAACCATGAAAACCAGTGAGTAAAAAGAACGTATTACCATAGACTCCCGCGCTGAGCGTTAGACCCATTTCACGATAGGCATGAACATATTCTTCGGCTTGTAATATTAAGAAAGCAACACCTAACAATACGGTAACTGACAACAATCCAATGAGTTGCTTTCGTTTACCTTGCTCTAATCCGACATGAGCAAAATGTAAAGTCACAGACGACGTCAATAAAATGAGCGTGTTATACAGTGGCAGCCCTTGCCAGCCCATAGCCTCTGTCGTATCACCGTTCGGCGTTGTTGTTAACGGCCATATAGCTTCAAAGGCAGGCCATAAAACCTCACCAGTCATCGCATTGTTTGATGCGCCGCCTAGCCAAGGTACAGAAATGGTTCGCACATAAAATAAGGCGCCAAAAAAAGCAAAAAAGAACATCACTTCAGAAAAAATAAACCAACTCATTCCTTGTCTAAAAGATCTATCCATTTGTGCACTATAGAGTCCTTGATCAGACTCTTTAATCACATCATTAAACCAGCCAAACATCATGGCTATAATAATGGCGATACCAATGAATAATAACCAACTTCCACTACTTGCTTCTGTATGCATTTGCTGCACGCTAGTGCCTGCGCCAATGGCAATAAATAACAATCCAATGGCGCCCACAATAGGCCAATAACTTTGCGACGGTACGTAATAATTTGTTGTTTGCTCTGTCATACCTTGCCCCTAATTTCTTTTTATGCTGCTTCTTTATGATTAAGTTTCTATAACGCGGCTTGTAGATCACCCGATGGCTTGGAGATAGGCTGCGTCACATTAAATAATGTATAAGATAAGGTTAGCGTTCGAATATCTTGTGGGATCTCGGGTGAGATGAAAAATACCAAGCCCATATCTACCGACTCTCCCGAATTAAGTATCTGTTGCTCAAAGCAAAAACATTCTGTTTTATTCAAATAAAGTGATGCAATACCGGGTGACACTGACGGCACAGCTTGCCCAGTCACCGCCAAATTACTTTGATTGGTTGCCTTGAAATATACCACCGTATTTTCCCCAGGATGTACATCAACGTAATTGACCTTTGGCTTAAATTGCCAAGGCATGCCCGGCGCTACCGACGTCGTAAACTGCAATCTAACCATCCGACTTTCATCAACGGCGGTGCTAGCTTCACGATTGTCATTGACCAAGCGGCCATTGATGCCTGTAACTTCGCACAAAACATCGTAAAGCGGCACCAGAGCGTAGCCAAAACCAAACATCAGCACGATGGCAGAAAATAGCTTGGCCATCAGCACAGAGTTTTTACTTTTAAGCGCCGCGCCAGTACTTGCGTCGCGGCTTTTCTTTTCGTCACTCATGATATTTATTTAATCACTGGTGGTGTTGTATGGCTATGATACGGTGCGGGTGAAGGCATATCCCACTCCAACCCTTCAGCGCCTTCCCACGGCTTAGCAGGTGCTTTTTCCCCGCCACGTGCACATTTAATCACAACAACAAGAAAAATAAGCTGCGATAAACCGAACGCAAAACCACCAATACTTACGAGCTGATTAAAGTCAGCAAATTGCAGCGCATAATCAGGTACACGGCGCGGCATCCCTGCTAACCCCAAAAAGTGCATCGGGAAAAAGAGTACATTGACCGAAATAAGCGATGCCCAAAAATGCAACTTACCTAGCGACTCGTTATACATATTGCCTGTCCATTTAGGCAACCAATAATAAGCCGCAGCCATAATGGAGAATATGGCACCAGTGACCAACACATAATGGAAATGCGCAACAACAAAGTAAGTATCATGATATTGAAAGTCTGCCGGCGTTATGGCCAACATTAATCCTGAGAACCCACCAATGGTAAATAGCACAATGAACGCAATGGCAAATAACATAGGGGTTTCAAAAGTCAGAGACCCACGCCACATGGTCGCCACCCAATTAAATACTTTGACCCCTGTTGGCACCGAAATAAGCATGGTGCAATACATAAAGAACAGCTCAGCTGCCACAGGCATGCCCGTGGTGAACATATGATGTGCCCACACAACAAAGGACAATAAGGCGATAGAAGCTGTCGCATACACCATCGACGAATAGCCAAATAGTTTCTTGCGAGAAAAGGCTGGCACAATGGCTGAAATAATACCAAAGGACGGTAAAATCATAATATAGACTTCAGGATGACCAAAGAACCAAAATATATGCTGGAACAGCACGGGATCTCCCCCACCAGCAGCGGCAAAGAAACTGGTCCCAAAATACTTATCAGTTAAGACCATCGTCACTGTGGCCGCTAACACGGGCATCACTGCAATGAGTAAAAATGCTGTAATTAACCAAGTCCAAACAAACAATGGCATTTTCATATAACTCATGCCCGGCGCACGCATATTAATGATGGTTACCACCACATTAATCGCCCCAAGAATGGATGATATACCCATGATATGTATTGAAAATACAAATAACGCTGTACTGTCTGGAGCATAAGTTGTGGATAATGGCGCGTAGAACGTCCATCCGAAGTTAGGGCCACCACCTTCCATAAACAATGAAGACAGTAAGATGGCAAATGCCATTGGCAAGATCCAAAAACTCCAGTTATTCATCCGTGGTAGCGCCATATCTGGCGCTCCAATCATCATGGGGATTAACCAGTTAGCCAAGCCAGTAAACGCTGGCATAACTGCGCCAAACACCATGATAAGTCCATGAACCGTTGTCATTTGATTGAAAAAATTAGGCTCAACTATCTGTAATCCTGGCTGATATAACTCGGCTCGGATGATCATAGCCATCGCGCCGCCAATCAAAAACATCAAGAAACTAAAAATAAGATACATGGTGCCAATATCTTTGTGATTAGTCGTTAGTATCCACCGCATCATACCTTTAGGTTTATGATCATGATGGTCGTTATGTTCGTCTATTGCTGATAATGTACTCATTATTTAGCCCCCTTAGCGTTGACTTCACTCACTTGTACAACATCACCGGTATTGTTATCCCATGCATTGCGCTCATATGTAATAACGGCAGCTAGCTCTTTCGCTGTTAACTGTCCGCTAAAGGCTTGCATTGCTGTACCTGCTTTACCATTGACCACAATATCTATGTGAGCACCAATGTCGCCCAAGGCAATTGGACTCCCTTTAATAGCAGGGAATGCACCAGGAATACCTGCACCATTTGCTTGATGACAAGCCGCACACCGAGTCATATAAACGGTTTCACCTAATGCCATGGAATCGTCCATAGTCAACGTTGATGCAAGTGCTTGCTTAGCCGCAACTTCAGCTTTAGCGATATCTTGTTTCTGACCAGCTAACCACACGTCATAATCAGCTTGCGATAACGCTTCAACGACAATAGGCATGAATCCGTGATCTTTACCGCACAGCTCTGCACACTGACCACGATAAATTCCCGGCTTGTTGATGATGGTCCACGCTTCGTTAATAAATCCAGGGTTAGCATCTTGCTTAACAGCAAACGCTGGTACCCACCAAGAGTGAATTACATCGTCAGCGGTTATTAAGAACCTAACTTTCTTACCAATAGGCAGGACCAAATGTCTATCAACTTCCAGCAAGTAATTCTCGCCTTTAACAACATCTGCATTCTTGCCATTCTGGTTTTCATATTGCTCACGGGGAGTAGACAATAAACTATAAAAACCAAAGTCATGATCAAAATATTGATAATGCCATTTCCACTGAGAACCAGTTACTTTAATAGTGATGTCAGCTTCTGAATTATCTTCCATTTCAATTAATGTTTTAGTGGCTGGAATTGCCATACCAATGAGAATGATAAAAGGAATTATCGTCCAAATTACTTCAACCTTGGTACTTTCATGAAATTGTGCAGCAACTGCACCTTGAGATTTACGGTGCTTGATAATGGCGTAAAACATTGCGCCAAAGACCACCACACCAATTACGCAACAGATGATTAGAATAGTCATGTGTAAATCATATACACGCTGACTAATATCCGTTACCCCTTTTGTCATGTTCAAACTACTTGTTGCAAAAACTGAGCTGGAGATCAGCCCCAGCATTGCGCTTATTATTATTTTTTTATGCACAAACTCACCCTACA
>Ga0209292_1002108_pt1 | contig 23266 bp, 17 predicted proteins | sample GOMGulsemesocosm_2_FD_184634 | JGI IMG/M metagenome (GOLD analysis project Ga0209292, IMG submission 184634) | Methane-oxidizing microbial communities from mesocosms in the Gulf of Mexico - GOM9C Gulf of Mexico (SPAdes) (version 2) | ecosystem: Environmental > Aquatic > Marine > Cold seeps... | reverse complement strand
GTTATGATAATCCCGTATCATTTTTTTCTCTCCCCATGGCTGTTCCCAAATTTGATCTACATGTGATGATTCATAATTGGAAATCTCCAGATTATCATGAATTGGTTTCATGTCCTTAAATTCAAACCCCATAGCTGACTTCTCAATTAAAGGCTTCCCTTCATAGTTAATTGAGTAAAAAATCCCTGTATCTAAACGATCAAAACTGACGGTAATTTTATTGTTTGGAGAAGCAACTTTTATCGTTGGATGCTCTTCCACTCCTTTACAACAAAACACACTAAACATTAGTAACAATACTATTATTCTATTCATCTTAATATTTTTTTTCATAAAAATGGACATTCAATTAGACCTAGACAATTCCAAATAGATTTTTAGAAGACTCTAATGCTATCTAATTATTTTAATTACCACAATTCTAGACATTTGATTTTCAAAAGAATTAAGAAAATTCAATTCAAGAATCCCCCCTTTAACCACAAATAATAGCAGCATTATTAAAATCACATTCTAAGTAGTACATTTGTCAAATATATAGAAAAAAACAATATAGTCATAATGACTATAAGATATTTTTTATTATGTTTGATACTATGAACAATCTAATGTCTAATTTATCCATTGACAATGTCATATTTGGCTTCGATACTGAATTAAAAGTATTGCTGATTAAACATGCCGATGGTATAAGCAAAGGAAAATGGGCGTTGCCTGGAGGGTGGATACACAGTGATGAGTCTGTAGATGATGCCGCAGCTCGGCTACTCCTTGCCTTAACGGGTTTAAACAATGTTTTTTTGGAACAGCTAAAAGCCTTTGGAAATCTAGATAGGTTTCCGGACCAACGCGTGGTGACCATTGCTTATTATTCATTGATTCGTTCAAATGACATCAAACTAGTTCCAGGATTTACCGCTTCTGAAGTAGCATGGGTACCTCTAGAGGCTATTGAAAATTTACCCTATGACCACCAAGAAATAATAGACTTTGGCTTGACTACCATACGAAACAAAGTAAAGCAGGAACCTATAGGATTTAATCTTTTACCCGAACACTTCTCTCTTTATGATTTACAACTCATTTATGAAGCCATCCTAGACATACAATTGGACAAACCAAACTTTAGAAGAAAAATCTTAAAAATGGGCTTCTTAAAAAAGAGTACTGTAAAACAAACCAAGGTTTCACATAGAGCTGCTCAACTCTACGAATTTGACCAAGAAGTCTATTTAAAATACAAAAAGCAGAAATTTTTATTGGATATATAGTACCGTGTTTAGCCATTGAGCATTTGCTATAATCAAAGAAAACAAAAAACCTATACTAATTAAAGTATAGGTTTTTTCACAAATACACCTCATTAAACAAGCTGGAAAACTTGTTCCAGAGCAATCCATTTTTCACCATTTTTGGCCCAAGGAAGTTCCTGTTGGTAATTCCACATTAATTTTTCCCATGCTTGTACCTTTGGATTATTGGCATCTAAATCAGCTTTCTTCACTGGATCAAAAGTTTCATCAACCTCCATAATCATGAACATGCGATTCCCAGTTAAGTAAATTTGCATATCAACGATTCCAGCATCCTTAATACTTTTAGTAATTTCGGGCCAAGCTTTTCCCGCAGCATGGTATTCTTTATATTCTGCAATTAACTTAGCATCGTCCTTTAAATCACAGGAATAACAATATCTTTTTATACTCATCTGTATTATTTTTTATTTTTCAAGGTAAAATAACCATAATTAGTAACTACTAATAGGCAAATTAGGGGCAAAATAAACGACATATTTACTTCCGGAATATATCCTAGGATTTTTAGATCAGAAAAACCAACACCTCCTAAATCTAATATACCACCCTGTAAAACAGGCATCAATGCACCACCTACAATAGCCATTACAAGTCCAGCAGATCCAATTTTTGCTTCATCTCCCATATCCTTTAAAGCAATTCCATAAATGGTAGGGAACATAATAGACATAAATACGGAAACTCCGACCAAGGCAATAAGTCCAGCCAAACCAGGCAGCAGAATAGCGCCCGCACTACAGAGCACTCCACCGATACCAAATACCATTAAGATTTTTGAAGGATCAATTGTTTTCATTAGACCTGTCCCAATCCATCTACCTATTAAGAAAGAAATCATAGCGGCAACATTAAAGTATGTTGCCGTATAATTTGTCCCTCCAGTTGCATTTAAATTATCTACATACTGAAAAATATAGGTCCAACACATAATTTGTGCTCCCACATAAAAGGCCTGAGCAACCACACCTCTTTTGTAATTTCTGTTTGCAAACAACTTTTTAAATGAAGCTGACAAAGACATTTTATCTGCTTCTGCCGTTTTAGGCATTTTTGTAAAAATAATGATTGCCATAATTGCCAATACTAAAATTCCCAAACCAATATAAGGGATACTTATAATACTCAAATCATTTTCTCTAATCCCCGCCAATTCATCAGAAGACAATGCTTTATATGCTTCGGTAGTAAAATCATCCGAGCGCAAAGCACCAATTACAAAAACCTGCGCTATAATCATTCCTGACAAAGACCCTATCGGATTAAAAGCTTGCGCTAGATTTAATCGTTGGGTAGCAGTTTCAGCATCTCCCAATGACAAAATCAATGGATTTGAAGTTGTCTCCAAAAAAGCCAATCCACAAGTGATAATCCACAAAGAGATTAGAAAAAATGTAAACTCTTCATAGGCTGCGGCTGGATAGAACAAAAATGCTCCTGTCGCATACAACACCAATCCTAAGATAATCCCTGATTTATAACTAAATTTTCTAATAAATAATGCTGCTGGCAAGGCCATAAAGAAATAACCAAAATAGAAGGCAAATTGAACTAAAGAGGCCTGAACATTAGACAATTCTGGCATTACTTTTTTAAATGCTGACACCATCGGATTTGTAAGATCATTGGCGATTCCCCACAGAGCAAACAATGAGGTAATGATTATAAAAGGGAATAGTAATTCTTTTCGAACCACTGGTATATTTTTGATTTTACTCATGATTTATACTTTTTATATTAAAAAATTAACTAGGCTAAATAATAAAATAGCAAATAAATAGGCCGCTCCATATATTTCAAATTGTATAACAAATCTTTTAATTTACGTAAAAGTGTTTTTTTATTGTTTTTATATAAAACTGCAACAAACTCATTTTATGACAACTAATTCACTAACACATTTAATAATGTAATTAGCTAAGAACTCTACTGACTAGACTGTAGCCAGTATATTATTTGTAATTTCATTAAAGATATTTTTTGGAAGCTTACCCTCATTCCAGGCATTTAATAAATCTATTAATTGCGCTTTACCTGTTGGCCCTACTACAATTCTATCTGCTTCCAAAATTGAAAAGACATATCGCATGGCCAACCTTGAAACTGGAATATCATATTTTTCAGCAACTTCTTTCGTTTTTAAAGCTCTATACACATCTAGATTAGTAATCCACTCATTATTTGGTGGATCCAAACTATACTCTTCCAATCTTCTACCTAACAATCCCATATGTAAAGCTGAAGCCGCATAATAACCAATGTTTTCTTTTTTTATTTGCGGAAGGTCTTTTTCAAATCCAGATAAGTTACACGCATCCAGTTTTAAGAAACCAGATAGGACATCAAAATTATCTTTAATCATGTGAGGATAAAATGGATCCGTAGGATTTCCTCCAATCCCTAATTGCTTCACCAATCCTTCTTTTTTGAAAGCATTTAAACAATCCATTATTTCATCCATTCTTTCGACAGGGACTAAGTGAGGCTCATGTAAAAACAATAAGTCGATGCTATCTATCCCTAAAACATCTAAACTTTCATACACGCTTTTACGCATTGTTTCAGGTGTATAATCGACAATACAATCCTCGGCTTTATCGGCTTTCAATCGCCCCACTTTTGTACTAATAAATGGTTTTTCCCCTGTCCATTGTTTTAATGCTTTTCCCAAAAAATATTGAGATTGATTATAGGAAGGTGCCGTATCAAAAACACGAATACCTTTTTCCAAAGCGTACATCATGGTTTCAACGGCGTCTTTTTCTGTAACAGGTCTCCAAACTCCTCCCAATCCAGAGCAGCCTAAAACCAAACGACTCTCGTTGTTAAAGAATTTACTTTTTTTATAGTCTCCCTGTAAGTATGTGGGTTTTATATTCATTTTTTCGATTTCTATATGTTATAAAACTTTATCGCATTATCTCCCATGATAGCACTTTGTTCAATGCTACTAAGATTTTGAATAAAGTTTGAAACTATTTCTTTTACACTATTATAATTACCTGCCACTAAACAAACAGGCCAATCTGATCCAAACATTAATTTACGTGCTCCAAAAGCCTGCAACACCAAACTCATATAAGGTGCGATTTGTGCAGGAGTCCAACTTTCAAAATCTGCTTCTGTAATCATGCCCGAAAGCTTACAATAAACATTGGGAAGTTTTCCTAATTCCAACATTAATACAGCCCAACCATCATAAAAACCATCTTTTATATACGGCTTTGCGATATGGTCAATTACAAATTTTTGATTTGGAAATTTTTTCACAAACTCTAATGTTGCCCCCAATTGATGAGGAAAAATTAGAATATCATAGGTGAAATTATACTTTTCTAAGGCTGAAATTCCTCTTAAAAAATCAGGTCTTAACAAGAAATTATGATCTGCTTCTCCTTGAACTACATGTCTAAAACCTTTTAGTTTATTAAATTTGCTGTACGATTGTAAAACGGCATCAATATCTGTGGATCTCAAATCGACCCAACCAACAATTCCTTTTATAAAATCATGCTCTTCTGATAATTTTAACAGAAAATCTGTTTCCTCTAAAGTTTGATCTGCCTGCACTGCAATACATCCATCTATCCCGTTTTCTCCATATACTTTTTTCAAATCACAGGGCGTAAAATCTCTTCGAATAGTCTTCATACTGTCGTCTATCCACTGGTGCTTTACAGGTTCATAATTCCAGAAATGTTGGTGAGAATCAATGATCATAAACTTATTTTATAAATGTTTCTAAAGCAGCTGCCATTCCGTTTGTAACAATTGCTTCTAAATGCTTGGTTACTTCTTCTTGTAATCCATCAAAAGCTGTTAGATCAGTCCCCCAGAAATCTGTATTTGACAATACTTCTTGAGTTATTTGATCATAATCCATATTTGCATTCCATACCTTGTTAAAGAAATCCAATACAACTTGATCATCTTTTAAGGCAATTGGAGTTCCATTTCTATCTCCTTTATAAAAAGCAATTAAAGAAGCCATTGAAAACAATAAATAGGAAGGAAGTACCTCTTTTCTTTTGATAAATTCAATAACAGAAGGCAATACTCTTGTTTTGTATTTTGATACTGAATTTAACGAAATACTCATCAATTCATGTGCTAAGAAAGGGTTTCTAAAACGATCCAATACATCGTTAGAAAACTGACTCAATTCTTCTTCAGACAAGTCCAATGTTGGGCAAATATTAGTAAATAAGGCATTTTTTAAAAATGTCCCAACCACCTTATCTTCCAAAGATTCACGTACGCGATCGATACCATACAAATATCCTACGGGTACTAATGCCGTATGAGCACCATTTAAAATCCTCACCTTTCTCGTTCTATAAGGCTCCATATTATCGGTAAATACCACATTTAAACCACAAGCTTCTGAAGGAAATTCTTCTTTTACAGTTGCTGGAGCTTCAATCACCCATAAGTGAAACTGCTCTCCTTCAACCACTAAATTATCTTTGTATCCTAATTCCTCCGTGATTGCTTCCATTTTATCTCGAGGATAGCCTGGAACAATCCTATCCACTAAGGTATTACAGAAAATATTATCTTCTTCTATCCATTGCACAAAGGCGGTTCCTAAATTCCAATCAGCCGCATATTGTAAAATAATACGCTTCAAGTTATCTCCATTTCTATCAATCAATTCACAAGGAATAACAATCAATCCTTTATCTGACGCCCCTCCAAAAGTTTTAAATCTTTTATAAAGTAAGGCTGTTAATTTTCCAGGAAAGCTTTGTTGTGGTGTATCTTCTAATGCATCGTCGGCATGGTAAGAGATTCCAGCTTCAGTAGTATTAGAAATCACAAAACGCAAATCGGCATTGTCTGCAGTTTCCATATAATCAGCGTGATTCGAATAAGGATTAATTCCTCTTTGGATACAATCAATTACTTCATGCTCACTAATGGCTTTCCCATTTTTAATACCGTTTAGATACAGGGTGTACAAACCGTCCTGATCGTTCAACATTTTTACCAGCCCTTGATCAATAGGTTGAACAACCACTACACCTGCATCAAAGGCCGCTTTTTTGTTCATTTCATGAATCATCCAATTGGCGAAAGCTCTTAAAAAGTTCCCTTCTCCAAATTGTAAAATTCTCTCTGTATATGTACTTGCTTTTACTGTTGTTCTGCTTAATGAATTCATTTTAATTTTATTTTTTATAATGAAATTCCTCTTTTCCAAGGAATAAAATCGTTGTGTCCTTTTAATACTGCTTTTGATGGAGTTTCACCACTTGCAACTCTTATGACGTGATCTAATATTTTCTCCCCCATAGTTTGTATCGTATCTTGACCAGTAATCACAGTTCCTGCATTGATATCAATAATGTCATTCATTCTATCAAACAAATCGGTATTACTAGACATTTTTAAAACTGGAATAATAGGATTTCCTGTTGGTGTACCTAAGCCTGTAGTAAACACAACAATTGTACATCCAGACCCCGCTAAACCAGTGGTACTTTCTACATCATTTCCAGGAGTGCATAATAAATTCAATCCAGGTTTTGTGATTTTTTCAGCATAATCTAACACTTCAACCACAGGAGATGTTCCTCCTTTTTTGGCGGCACCAGCCGATTTCATGGCATCAGTAACCAATCCATCTTTAATATTCCCTGGAGATGGATTTGCCTCAAATCCTGAACCTACGGCAACTGCCGCTGCAGAATAGGCACGCATAATTGAAGAGAATTTTTTGGCATCTTTTTCTGTTTCACATCTGTCAATGATATTTTGTTCCACACCATTTAACTCAGGAAATTCTGAAAGTACCGGAGTTCCTCCAAGCGCTACTAATAAATCCGATGCATAACCTAAAGCAGGATTTGCTGAAATACCCGAAAAACCATCGGAACCTCCACATTCCAATCCCATCACCAATTTGCTCAATGGCGCCGGTTTTCTTTCAATTTTATTAGCTTCAACCAAACCTACAAAGGTATGTTTTACCGCTTCTTCAATCAGTTTACGCTCACTTTCACTTTTTTGCTGTTCTAAGAAATGAATAGGTTTTGCACAATTTGGATCTTTCTCCTGAATGGCTTTTTCCAACATTTCAATCTGGGCATTTTGGCAGCCTAAACTAAAAATTGTTGCACCAGCTACATTTGGATTGGTAATGTAACCCGCTAGTAAATTACATAAGGTTTCGGAATCTTGACGAATGCCTCCACAACCGCCATCGTGTTTTAAAAACTTTATACCATCTACATTAGGAAAGAGTCTATTTTTAGTCATTTCCTCTTTGGTCGTGATAATAGGTGTATTGTAGATCTCTTCTGAAGAAGCTCCATTTTTATACTGTGCAATTAAAGCATCTGTATCTACCCCAAAGTCTTTTTTTGTTTCATAGCCAAGCTTTTCTGACAAGGCTCCCTCCAACACATCAATGTTTCTATTTTCACAAAAAGTTAATGGAATAACAAGCCAATAGTTTCCTGTTCCTACACTTCCATCTTCTCGGTGATAACCATTAAAGGTTCTTCCTTTAAAACTTGAAATATCTGGTGTAGTCCAAGTATATTTTTTTTCAGAATCATTAAACGCTGCGGATGCATGTTTTATGTTTTCGGTAGTAATTGCCTGACCTTCTGTAATAGGGAGTACCGCTTTTCCAACAAGCACACCGTACATAAAAATTTCATCACCTATATTAAAATCTTTGAAAGCGAATTTATGCTTACCTTTTATGTTATCTTTCAAAAGAATTTTTTTGCCAGCAACAAATGTTTCGCTTCCTTTAGCTAAATCAGTAATAGCCACAATTAAATTGTCTTTTGGATCTATTTGAACGTAATTTTGAGACATCATCTTAGTAGTAAATTATTTATAACTGTTTAACTTCTAATTTTTTCAATTAAAGCCAACGCATTTTTTACATCTTGTGTTAACTTTGAGTATTGTTTATTGGCTATAATTTCCTTTGAAATTAATTGAGACCCCATTCCAACACAAGTAACGCCTGCTCCAAACCAAGCTGATAAATTTTCTTTTGTTGGTGAAACTCCACCTGTAGGCATAATACTAGTCCAAGGTTGCGGACCTTTGATCCCTTTTACAAATTGAGGTCCATAAATATCTCCAGGGAATAATTTTATAATTTCGCAGCCCAATTCTTCTGCTCTGGTAATTTCAGTTAGCGTTCCACAGCCAGGAGACCATAATACCTTACGGCGATTACAAGCAATTGCAATATCTTCTCTCAACACTGGAGTTACAATAAAATTAGCTCCTAATGCCATGTACAAAGAGGCTGCTCCGGCATCGGTAACTGAACCAACACCCATTATCATTCCTGGTAATTCTGCAATCGCATATTTGGTTAATTCCCCAAAAACTTCGTGAGCAAAATCTCCACGAGCAGTAAATTCCATTAATCTAGCACCTCCATCGTAACACGCTTTTAGTACTTTTTTACTCAATGCTAAATCATTACTAAAAAACAAAGGAATCATCCCTGTTTGTTTCATTGTATCTGCAACTTCTATTCTTGTAAATTGTGCCATTTTAATTTTTATTTAAAACTTTATTAAAATCATATACTGTAGGGTCTTCAACATATTGTTTCGCCTGTTCATAATCACTTTCTTCAATATAATGGAGGTTTTGAAAACATAGTTTTGAAAATTCAGAATTCACATCCACCAATCTCGGTTGGATTTTTCCTTCTTTATCTTGAAGATCGGCTAAAAACAAGGGACTTATTTCGCCTCTTGAATTTGCGGTAACCATACAACCACTCAAGCCTTGGTCAAATATTTTTTTAACTCCAAGACCTAACAAAGTACATAGGGTTAAATCGAAACCGATAGGCCTACAACAGCGTAATTCATACCCCAATTCTATAGGGCGACTTTTTACACTTAAATTTATACCCTTTAATTTTTCTTGTAGTAACACATTAAATATATGAGACTTACTCACATTCCCTAATTCAGGATGACCATGATTATCATAGCTAAAATTAATGGCAACTTTATCCAATTCTTCTTTTGATAATTTATGAAAAACGCCTTCACTTATCATAGCGACACCATAATTTACACCTATAAGTTTACGCTTTAGGATAGAAGAAATAATCAATTGAATTATTTTATCAAACGTAATCTCGGTCTTATCAAACATTTCTGGAATGATAATCATTGGAAAATGACAACTGGTAGCAATACCAAAAGCCAAATGCCCCGCAGATCTTCCCATGGCCGACATTACAAACCAATTTTGGCTAGTACGTGCATCTTCATAAGTTGTATTTCCAATCTTAACCCCTTCATCCTTGGCTGAATGAAATCCGAATGTTGGGTTTCTATCTGGTAAAGGCAAATCATTATCAATGGTTTTTGGCACGTGAATATTTGAAATAAAAATTCCCTCCTTATGCAAATACTCCGTAATTCGATTTGCTGTTGAAGCAGTATCATCACCACCAATAGTGACCAATAGTTTTACATTATTTGCTTTAAACAAATCAATGTTCAGCTGTTCTCCATCAGGCTTAAAACGACTCATTATTAAAGAAGATCCTCCTCTACTAAAAATTTCATCCGCATAATCAAAATCAATTTCTTGAATATTCGGATCTTCACTAAAAAGTCCTTTAAAACCTTCATGTAAGCCTATAATTCTATAATTGTCTTTCAAAAAAACTTTTGAAACCGTACTGATGACTGAGTTAATACCCGGAGCAGGGCCACCTCCACATAAAATTAAAATTGACTTCGTATCTGACTCCATTTTCTATAAATTTGGAATTATTAAAAAAGGTATTACCTAGCTACTCTACCAGAAGCATCACCTCCCATAAGTTTTTCCACCTCTTCTACGGTCGCTAAATTTGCATCACCTTTGATGGTATGTTTTAAACAAGAAGCGGCAACAGCAAAATCTAGGGCGTTTTGATCATCTTCAGGATATTGTAACAATCCATAAATCAATCCTCCCATAAAGCTATCTCCTCCTCCTACTCTATCTACAATATCAGTAATTTGGTATTGGCGAGTTTCAAACATTTTTTTTCCATCATATAATACACCTGCCCAAGTGTTATGTGATGCTGAAATCGATCCTCTTAACGTAGTAATCACCTTTTTTGCTCTAGGAAATTTTTGCATCATTTGCTTACAAACAGATAAAAAAGCTTCAGCTTTAACATCATGCCCTTGAGTAGTAATATCCAATCCTTCAGGTTTTATATTAAAATGCTTTTCTGCATCCTCTTCATTCCCTAAAATAACATCACAATAAGATGTTAACTCGGTCATAATTGTTTCTCTATCTCCTCCATAGTTCCATAGTTTTGCACGGTAATTCAAATCGGTTGAAATAGTAATGCCTAACCTACTCGCAGCTTCCACCGCCTCTAAACATACATCAGCGGCTCCTTGTGAAATCGCTGGAGTAATTCCTGTCCAGTGGAACCATTCCACGCCATCAAATACAGCATCCCAATCAATCATTCCTGATTCGATTTCAGCAATTGCAGAATGTGCTCTATCATATACTACTTTAGACCCTCTGCTTACTGCTCCTGTTTCTAAAAAGTAAATCCCCAAACGATCTCCTCCATATACTATCTTATCAACACCAACACCTCTTTTACGCAATTCCATCATAGCACAATCTCCAATATCATTCTTTGGTAAACGTGTTACAAAATCAACAGGTACACCATAATTCGCTAAAGAAACTGCTACATTTGATTCACCTCCTCCATAAACAACATCAAAACTATTTGCTTGAGAAAACCTTAAAAAACCTTGAGGAGCCAATCGTAACATGATCTCTCCAAATGTGACTACTTTTTTCATTGTATTAAATTGTTGTTAGTGGTTAAATTTTAAAATCTACGGTTGCTTTCATAACACCTGTTTTAGGATCACACCAGCTATCGAAATTGGCTATTAAATCTGTATAAGGAATATTATGTGTGATATAATTACTTGTAGGAAATTGGTCAATCACGCTAATTACATGTTCAAAATCTTCCGTGGTAGCATTTCTACTACACATTAATGTTAATTCTTTTGAATGCACGGCTGGATGGCTGTAGGTCAATTCACCTTTAGAAAGTCCCACCAACACAAATCTACCTCCATGAGACATATAATCTGGTCCCGCTTCAATAGCTCCTTTATGACCAGAAGCATCAATTACCACCGTACACATATCAGCATTGGTGATTTCAGAAATTCTCTCTGCAGGATTATTTCCAGCATTTACAGTATAATCTACTCCAATTTCATTTTTAGCAAAAGCCAAACGTTCTTCGTTCATATCAACAGCAATCACTTTTGCTCCTGCAATTTGAGCTAGTTTCATTATTCCAATACCTATTGGGCCACAGCCTACTACCGCAACAAATTCACCTGGCTTCACATCAGCTCTTCTTACAGAATGAGCTCCAATCGCTAATGGCTCCACTATGGCCATTTGGTCATCCGTTAAGTTATTTGCTTTCAACAAAATGTTTGTAGGCACTGCAATTTGCTCCTGCATTCCTCCATCTGTATGAACCCCCAATACTTGGATATTCGTACAACAATTTGTTTTACCATGTCTACATGCAATACATTTCCCACAGCTTACATAAGGCATTACTACTACCTTATCTCCTACTTTAATACCTTGTTCGTTTTCTCCAATCTCCAACACTTCTGAAGCCAATTCGTGGCCCAAAACTCTTGGGTAAGAGAAAAATGCCTGATTCCCACCATAAGCATGAAGATCTGTTCCACAGATTCCTACTTTATTAACTTGTAATAAAGCTTCATTTTCAGTTCTTTTAGGAGCTTCCTTTTCTTTCAATTGAAACTCTCCTGGTTTTTCGCAAACAATATATTTCATCTTTGTAGTTTTTATAATTCTTTATTAATCTGTGCAATCGTTTGAACTGTTCGTTAAAAAAATATTTTTTTTAAAACCAATAATGTAATTCTTAAACTAGACATTACGTTGCGCAATCGATTGAACAAATGTATTAAAAAAAATAGGATTTCCTATTTATAATATTTTTTTTTACAACAGTCCTTATATTCAATCGTTATCGGTACTTATTTACTCGTAAATCTTTTGCTTTTAAAAAAAAAGACATTACTTTTGTTCAAACGATTGAACAAATATATAAAAAAATTGGGAAGAACAAAAAAAACAACGATAAAAGATATTGCTAATGTTTTAGGAATAACTCCTTCAGCAGTTTCTAGAGCATTAAATGACAACCCAAGAATTAGTGATAAAACTAAGATCGCTGTGCAGCAGGTTGCCAAAAACTTAAACTATGAGCCCAATCAGTTGGCCAGTGCTTTGAGAAGTGGCAAGAGTAATTTAGTTGGAGTTATTGTTCCTAGGGCCAATAGTAACTTCTTCTCTTCTGTTGTTGAGAATATAGAAACAGTACTTAATAAAAAGGGCTACAATGTAATTATGACACAATCCAATGAGTCGTATGAAAAAGAATGCAGAAGCATTGATGCCTTAATACAAACACAAGTAGACGGAATTATAGCCTCCATGGCCAATGAAACCACGGACCTAGATTATTATAAAAAAATTAAAACCAAAGGGATTCCTTTGGTGCTATTTGACAGAGGTGAAGATGAAATAGAAGTAGATTATGTAGGCATCGACGATTATAAAACCAGTCATTTAATTGTAGATCATTTGGTAGAAAAGAACTGTAAAAGAATTGCACATATTGCCGGTTTTAAACACAAGCGAATTTATAAAAATCGTTTAATTGGATTCAAAGATGCGCTTAAAAAAAATAATCTATCAGTGGATGAAGACCTCATTATAGAGAGTCATTTAAGGGTTGAAGATGGACGAGAAATCATGAAAACATTCTTAGCAGCTCCAAACAGACCTGATGCTGTGTATGCGGCGGGAGATTATGCTGCATTGGGTGCTCTTCAGGTTTTAAAAGAAGAAAATATTAAAGTACCAGATGAAATTGCCTTGGTTGGTTTTAGTAATGAACCATTCACTTCGTTAACAAGTCCCTCTATTTCTACCATAAACCAGCAAAGTGATGAAATGGGAAAATTAGCAGCGAAGGCACTGCTTAAAAGGATGAAAGATTCTAATAAAAAAGAACCCATTGCGATTGTACATTTAAAACCAGAATTGATTGTTAGAGAATCTTCGGATAAAACTATTTAACCGCTTTCTATAATTTTAAATAACGATCTATTTATTTGAAATTAAATCGCTTTAAAAACAAACAGGGGAAATCTAACACCTCCCCTATTTGACCACTAGCTTCATGTTCCTACAAGCCCTAAAACTAAGGCTACTTTTACAAAGTATCTTTTTTAAGCATTGTACTCACATACTCGATTATTTAGCATCTATTATTGCCTGATCCCAAACTTTACCTGTGTTACTATCTATCATTTCAACGGCAATTTTATCCCCATTAATTTTCACAGAAAGTACATAATACATCGCCTCTGGAATATCTGTTACCGTTCCATCTTCTCCAACAAATTTAAAGGGAACAGCTCCATTCTGAATTTCTTTTACAGTACGTTTCCCATAATATGCATCACCTTTTATGGCATCTTTCTCTCTTTTTAACGCATAGATTGGAGCTCCTGCTCCTGCCGAAATAATATAGTTGGTTGTATTTCTTTTAGTACGATAATAAATATGGTCATGACCACTAAAAACAGCGGTTACATTGTATGTATCATAGAGTTTAGTAGTTGCGGTTTCTGTTCCTTCTACATCCTTGTAATTTTTGGATCCTACATCATAATGCGGTCTGTGCTTAAAAATAAAAATATGCTTCCCTTTCGCTGTTTTCAATTCATTTTCAAGCCATGCTAATTTTTTAGCATTCCCTTTTATTTTAGGCCAAGGAAGCGCTATAAATTTAGCATTTCCATATTCAAAGGAATACATGGCTTTTTCCATACCAAAAAAGTTGGAGAAATTTTCAATGGCGTCGTCTCCTCCATATTCCTCATGATTACCAACCGTTGGCCACATTGGGTATTTACGCATGAACCAACCACCATCTTTGTCTAATTTATTATAATCAATTTTACCAGATTCGCCTCCTCCTTTATTTACCAAATCGGCGGTTGTTAGACAAAAATCTGGTTGTAAAGAATCGGCTCTTTGTAAAACTCCTTTAAAGTATTTTGACCCTTTAGAATCTCCAAAAACTAGAAAGTGCATTTCGGTAATCTTCTTCCCTTTTCTTTGTTTTAACAATTCCATTTTTGAAACAGGATTGTATGGATTTATCGGTGTTTTAGCAGCAATATTTTTTTGCTTCGTGCTACAAGCACTTAAAAAGAAAATAAGAATTACTGATAGTATTGAATTTAAGAAAACTGTATTTTTCATATTTCTTTGAATATTTTTTTATTAGATTTTTTTCAAATTTAATTAACCTTAAAGGAATAAGCAAAATCACAGGACTTGTTTTGTGGAAGTATCATTTTTAATCCTGAAGAATTTCTTAAAACAAAAAAGGTGGCCAATATTAATCAACCACCTCTTTATTCCTAAAACCTAATCACTAATTAATGCCCCCCTTTAAAATCTAAAGATAAGCCTTTTTCTTTTCTAACGGTTGCCCATGATTTTACCACTTTAACACCCCAATCTGGTTTGTCCAATTGTACTTTATCTCCGCTTTTGTTAATCCATTCTTGTAAAAGTTGTGTCATTTCCGCCACTTTTTCTTTATATGTAGGATCATTAGCTAGGTTATTCATCTCTAATGGATCCTTTTTAATTTCAAACAATTGGGTCGTTTTTTTACCTTCTACCAAATAGTTTATCAATTTCCAATTTTCAGTTCTAACGCCTCTTTGGAAATTTTTATACATAAAGAACACTGATTCTCTCACTTTATTTTTAGGATCTTCCAAAATAGGTAAAAGACTCGTACCATCAATAGTTGTAGGTTTTTCTGTCCCTACAATATCGGCAATTGTTGGAAACAAATCATTTAAGTACACCAAGCTTTCCGTTCTCACTCCTTTTTTAATTCCTGGTCCAGAAATTACTAAAGGTACTCTGACACTATGATCGTAAATATTTTGCTTTCCTAAAAGTCCATGTTGCCCTGCAGCCAACCCATTATCACCAGCAAAAATAATGATGGTGTTCTCTGCTTGCCCACTTTTCTCCAACGCATCTAGTATTTTCCCAATGTTATCATCAACTTCTGAAATCATTGCATAATACGAAGCAATTTCACCTTTTACACCTTCTTCCGTTCTAGGAAAAGGTAATAAATTTTCATCTCTAATAATAATTTCACCATTATCAAATGGGTGTATTGGCATATAGTTTTTTGGCAAAGAAATTGACGCTGTATTGTATTTCTTTTGATATTCCTCTGGAGCCATTCTTGGGTCATGTGGGGATGAAAAGGCAACATAAGCATAGAATGGTTTTTCTTCATTATAATTTTCTAAAAAATCAACAGCAGCCTCCCTAAACAATACACTTGAAAATTTATCTTCGTATCTCGTTTTACTTTTTGGATATACTCCTGTCTGATCAAAATCATGCAAAGGAACTTTTAAATGGTCACTCATTCCTCCCATAAATACATTAGCACCTGCCGTAAATGACTTTTTAAATGCAGGTCTTTCATTATGCCATTTCCCAGTTTCAAAGGTAGTATACCCCTCATTTTTCAATACTTCCGGCATCGTTTTATCCTCTGGTCCAATTGCACCTTTTCCTTTGTATAGATTTTGAACGTACCTACCAGTATTGATCATGGCCCTACTAGGCATACAAACAGCTCCTGTATTTGACCCCATAATATGGGCATGAGTAAATGTAGTTCCACTTGCCACTAACTTGTCCATATTAGGTGTAAATACCTCGTTGTTTCCCAACGCACGAATGGTATTAAAACTTTGATCATCTGTTAATAAAAACAAGATATTAGGTTTTTTTATTTCAGTTGATTTTTGGGTTTTAACTTCAGATTTCTCACTTGTCTTGCATCCTACAACGTATAGTGCAAGCATAAGTACAAGCATCAATTTTTGTCCGAGTTTCATCATTTTATTTGTATTTTTTACTATGTTGTTTTTCTACCAATTTATGTTTCTCACTTTCATTAATTCTGGATACTCTTCATCAGTATCTCCGAGCTCACTTTTCATAGTAAGCAGTTCCTTCTTTAATGCTACAATTATTTGTTTGTAATGATCGTCTTGGTATAAATTATTCATTTCTTTTGGGTCCTTCTTGATATCGTAGAATTCCCAATAAGGTGTTATTTCTATTTGTTCCGCTTTATTTGCATCAAGCGGCAATCCGTAAAAGAAAATTAGTTTGTAATTTTCAGTTCTAATACCGTAATGAGCAGGATTAGAATGGTGTGCCATGTTCATCCAATAACGGTAATACATTGACTTTCGCCAATTTTTTGGAGTTTGGTTTTCTAAATTATTTTTAAAGCTTTTTCCTTGCATTGTTACAGGGATCTGAACACCTGCATAATCCAAAAATGTTGGTGCAAAATCTGCATTAATAATGATATCGTTATTAAAGGTTCCTGCTTTAATACCTTTTGGGTATCTTATCACAAAAGGCATTTTTAAAGATTCTTCATACATCCATCTTTTATCAAAATAATCATGTTCTCCTAAAAACTGTCCTTGATCAGAGGTGTAAATAATGATGGTATTTTCCGTTAAGTTATTTTCATCCAAATAATCTAACATCCTTCCTACATTTTCATCTACTGCTGCCACTGTTCTTAAGTAATCTTTCAAATATTTTTGATATGCTGCACTGGTTTTCTCTCTGTTGGACAATCCAATAGTGTCAATTTTACCAGTCGGCCATCTATCACTTGTTACTTGTGCCAACATGTTTCTTTTTTCCCAGCGATCTGAAACAGAAGATCCAAATTTTTCACTATTTAAAGGACCATGATTCCTATTATTATACAAACTCTCAGGTTCTGGAATCTTAACATCTTTATACAAATCTTTATGTCTTTCAGCATATTGCCACAATCCATGAGGTGCTTTATGATGTGACATTAGAAAAAACGGTTTACTTTTATCTCTCTTCTCAAGCCATTTTATAGACTCATCCGTAATTACATCAGTAGTATATCCTTTGTAAACTTCGCCTCCTTTATTATGATGTTGCCATTGTTTCCCTTTTTCTTTAAAAATCGGATTTTTATAGCGCCCTTGTCCAGGTAACACATTGTAATAATCAAACCCTGAAGGTTCATTATGTAAATGCCATTTACCAATCATAGCTGTAGCATAACCAGCTTTTTGTAATTGCTTGGCTACATTATCTGCATTGGTATCTATATCATCTTTTAATGTGTATACACCATTTTTATGGCTGTATTGACCCGTTAAAATAACCGCTCTACTTGGTGTGCATATTGCATTTGTACAAAGTACATTGTTTAGTAGCATTCCTTCATTTGCGATTCTATCAATATTTGGTGTGCGAGCTACCTCAGCTAACCTAGACCCATATGCACTAATGGCATTGGAGGCATGGTCGTCCGACATGATAAAAAGGATATTTGGTTGTTTGACACCTAGCTCCTCTTTTTTAACATTCTGACAAGCAAGGAGTAACAAAACAATTAGAGGGTACACTATTGATTTCATCATTTTTTTGTAAAAAACTATCAACTATAAAAACTATAGTAATTTAATTAAAAGGCCTATAGAAAAGATCACAGCAGCATTTTAAACCGCTGTGACTTTACTGTTTATAAAAGTGTTATTTTCGTTATTAAACTATAGTGCACCTGCTGCTTCTGCTGCCGGTATAGGGAATAACAACGGAGTATTAGTATTCACATTTGATGCCCAAGGAACTATTACTGTTTGTGAATCATCATTTTCATTTTTTGTCCATTCTTGGTTCAATACTTCCTCCACAAACCTTTCTCTACCCGCTCTTACGAGATCAAATTTTGCATGACCTTCAAAACATAGTTCTCTAGCTCTTTCCCAGAAAATAAAATCTTCCAAAGGTTCACCAGTTAAGGCTCTATCAACCAATGCAGGAACCGTTCCTCCACCCATATTTTGTGCTCTAACCAAAACTTCATCCAAGGCATTAAAAGCTTCTTCAGTTTTACCTACTTCAACCCCTGCTTCTGCTAAGATTAATAAAATATCTGCATAACGTAACACGGGTGCATTCATATCAGTCTTAAATCTATCAAGCGGTTTAACAGAGAATCTATACTTGTGGGTAAACCATTTTTTTGAATTTTTATCATATTTAATAGAACCGTCTGCATTAATTTTACCTTTTGCAATATTATGATCAAACCTTAGGTCACCGTCTTCATATTGTTTGGTAAATTTCATTGTTGGAGCAACACGTCCCCAACCAAAATCATTTGCTTCTTTTCCTCCTTTTCCTTGATTCAAAGGATTATGTAAAGCTCCCCATTGACTAGGTTGTAAACCTGCAACATCGAACTGAACTTGAAACAACCACTCTGAAGAAGTTTCCCCTTCGATCGTACATAAGTGAGTATAATCATCTAATTGGTAATCTTTACTATCATAAATTTCTTTGGCTTTATCATAAGCCAATTGGTATGCTCCTTCTACCTGTAAAGGATGAGATGCCATAGTTAAATACACTTTTGCAAGTAATCCTTTTGCGGCTCCAATTGTAGCTCTACCGAGGTTACCTCCCTCATAACTAGGTTTGTCTTTAGATAACCACGACGCATGAAACAAATGTTCTTCTCCAAATTTTAAATCTTCGATAATAGCTTTGTAAACTTCTGTAGAAGCTACATTATCCGTATTCAATGTTTTAAAATCTGTTAACTCCTCAAGAATCAACGGAACATCTCCATAAAAACGTACTAGATTAAAATAGCATAGCGCTCTTAGGAACTTTGCTTCTGCTATAATTCTATTTTTTGCAGGATCTTCCGTTTCTAATTCCCCAACTCGATCGATCACAAAATTGGCTCTGGAAATAGCTTTATAAGAATGTGCCCATGTATCTTTAAGAAATAAAGAATTACTATCAAAAGTATAAAAAGCATACGCATTTAGCTTTGGATTTCCTACGGGTGTTGTAGCTACATGAGTCCCATGGTCACTCATATAAATGAAATTTTGACCATACACCAGTGCCATTTGTGAGTACACACCATTGACAGCTACTTCTGAGTTCTCTATATTACTTATAAAATTTTCAGGTGACAGATTAGAAAGAGGTTCTGTATCCAAATCGTCATGACATGATGTTACTATTGGTAGTAACATTATCATTGTTATTATTATTACTATATATTTTTTCATCGTTTCTGTTTTTTTAAAATCCAACTTTAACACCTAAAGCAATATTCAATGTTCTTGGGTATGCACCGTAATCAAGATTTTGACTTGTGATGGCTCGTTGCCCTCTTGATACACTCACTTCAGGATCATATCCAGTGTATTTTGTCCAAATAAATAGGTTCTCAATGTTTGAGTATATTTTCACGCTATTAAACCCAATTTTTTCAGCAGATTTAAAAGGTAAATGATAACTCATATTTACACTTTGCAACCTTATAAAAGATCCATCTTCAACAAAACGATCTGTAAAACTAGATTCGTTATAATCCGCTCTTGGAACATTTGTTTCCCTGTTATTCGGTGTCCAAGCATTTCTCATGTCACCTGTTTTATTAAACTGACCATAACCTGTAGCTAACATTCTATGTTTATTTCCATTGATAACATCAAATCCATATTTATAGGTAAATAGCAGGCCTAAATTAAATCCTTTGTAACTAAAGTTATTGTACATGCTACCGTAATGTTTTGGATTTGTTCTTGCTATAATGGTCATATCGTTATCATTAATAACAGCGTAACCATCGGCATTAACATCCCCATCTTGATTTACATGTTTAACATCTCCTAATTTTGGTACGCCAGCATTTAAAGATGTTGGAACCCCATAGTCAGTACTTAATAAATTTCCATTCTCATCAAAATCTTCATAAGAAAAGACACCATTAGTTTCTAAACCAATCCAATTCCCTAAACTTTCTCCAACACGTAATAAACCTGTTAATCTACCACCTGTAAATTGGTCTTCAAACATCTGTTCAGTTGCTCCTCCTAATCCTAATACTTTGTTCTCGTTCATAGAAAAAGTAAAATCTGAGGTCCATTTGAATGCTCCATCAAGATTGACAGTATTCAAGGCAACTTCTAACCCTTTATTCTCTACGTTCCCTATATTGGTCATTCTATTTTTAAAACCAGAAGAAAGTTTCAGAGGAACTAGCAATAACAAATCTGTGGTCTTTTTATAATAAGCATCCACCACAAAATTTAACCGATTGTCAAAAAATCCAGCATCTATACCTACATCATATTGATCGGTAAACTCCCACTTCAATTCTGAATTTGGAAGTGCCTGTACAGCAAGTCCTGATTCTATGTCTGATCCAAATACAGTGTTTGCTTCTTCCAATACAGCCCATGAAGCATACGCAGGAATTCCCTGGTTCCCCGTTTGACCATAACTTAATCGTAATTTTAAATCACTAACAACATCTACATTTTTAAGGAATTTTTCCTTGTGCACATTCCAAGAGAATCCCGCAGCAGGAAAATATCCCCATTTATTTTTTGCTCCAAATCTTGAAGAACCATCAGCCCTCATGGATAATGTTAAATTATAGGTATTATTTATACCGTAATTTACTCTAGCCAAATACGACTTTAAAAAAGATTCGGATTTAAATGTTTGTGGAATCAACGGTGTTTTACCAGTATGAAGAGCATTAAAACCAATGGTCTCAATAGGAAAATCAGTCACTGCAATATATTCCGATTCGAGAGACCTATATGTTTGTTCAAAAACTCCTAAAACATTCAACTTGTGTTTTATTTGATCTCCAAAAACAGTTTTATAAGTTAACATATTCTGGTTGTTCCAAGATATATTTTGTGCATGGTATCGCGTCCCAAGTCCACCATCTTTAACACCTCTACCGTATAGTTTTGTGTAGTAATTTTTTTGTTTATTATCAGAAATATTTGTTCCAAGTCTAACAGAACCTGTTAACTTATCCGTAAAATCATAGGAAATATTTGTGTTTCCAATAAAATTAAAAACATTCGTATGGTTCTGAGAGTTTTTTGCCTCTGTTAATGGATCCACCCATACTCCATTTTCTGGATCTGAATCGTCTTCATCAATTCCTATCCCTCTATCTGTTTTTCTTGTCAGCGCTCTAATTACAATTCCCATTTTAGATTGGGTAAAATCACCTCCTGAAGTAGCACCTTCCTTAGCAGAATAACTAGGTTTTAAAACAGTTCTTACTTTTAATTTATCCGTTAACTTATTCTGTAAGTTTACATTAAAATTATAACGTTTAAAATATGAGTTTACGATAGCACCTTCATTTTTAAAATAAGTACCTCCAACTGCGTATAAGTTTTTTTCATTACCTCCAGTAGCGTTTAGCGCATATCTAGATATAACACCTGTTCTATACAGTTCTTTTTGCCAATTTGTTTGGGCTAAATTATCATACCTGGCTTGTTCCTCTTCTGGTGTTAGAAAGGTAGGTTCTTCTCCAAATACAACTCCCGATTGCATAATTCCGTCCTTATAAAGCTCTCTGTTAATTAGTAACGTTCCGTATTCAGAGGTAGACAACACATCAACAAATCTACTTTCTGGAACCATACTCGCATTAATAGAGGTATCAAACGTAATCTCAGATCTATCAGACTTACCTGATTTGGTGGTAATTAAAACCACTCCATTTGCACCCTGCGCACCATAAATAGCAGCTGCTGAAGCATCTTTCAATACGTTTATTGAAGCAATTGAACTTGGATCTAAATTAGCCAAAGGCGATGAAGATGGTCCTGACATCTCAGAAGGACCGCCATTCGCATAATCTACTTCTACAGGCATTCCATCAATTACATACAAGGGTTCGTTATTCGCATTAATAGAAGTACCTCCACGGATACGAATTCGAATTCCTGACCCTGGCGTTCCATCAGTTACCATCGTATTTACACCCGCTATTCTACCATTTAAAGCTTGCTCAATAGTTGCATTTGCCGTTCTTTCTATTGCTTCGGTCTTTAATTTAGTAATGGAACCAGTTACGTCTTTTCTCTGCTGGGTTCCATACCCAACTACGACCACTTCATTTAACTGACTTACACTAGGTTTCAAGGCTGCATTAATAACATTTCCTTCTCCTATTGTAATTACTAGTTTTTCAAATCCCATATAGGTGAACACTAAATTTCGGTTTCTGCTATCCACATTAATTGAATAATATCCGTCAAAATCTGTGGTTGTTCCCCTAAAATTAGTTCCTATTTCAGATTGTTTTTTTCCTACTACTAACACAGCAACTCCTGGTATAGGCTCACCTGCACTATCTGTAACAGTACCCGTAATTGTAACTTTTTGCGCATGCATTACATGCGTGCAAAACAATAAGAGCATTAGCATACCAAAAGCTCTACATCGTTTTTTAAAAATTGTTTGTTGTTTCATACTAAATTTGATTATTAGGTTGAATAAAATAATTTTACAGGGTTGCCCCCTAAAAACTACAGTGTAAAATTATCTATCAAACCGAAAATAGTTAACACAAAAAAGGACGTTTATTAACATAAATATTACAAGAAACCTTTAAAATCAACATCTTCCAAAGATTTCCTAATGTACACATCACAAAAACAATGAATTTATATAAGGCTCATTAATTTGGCAAAATTATAAAGACATTCAGTTCACAATAATAACTAAATTTAATATTTATGAAATTAAAAATGAAATAAATTCTAATTAGATAGTTAGTAAACTACAACAGGTTATGGATTAACACAACAAAAATGACGATTATCAGCATAGCGATTACAATGGTAATAAGGCCTACCTTTTTTTGTTTTTGTTCTAAA
>Ga0209292_1002101_pt1 | contig 23320 bp, 22 predicted proteins | sample GOMGulsemesocosm_2_FD_184634 | JGI IMG/M metagenome (GOLD analysis project Ga0209292, IMG submission 184634) | Methane-oxidizing microbial communities from mesocosms in the Gulf of Mexico - GOM9C Gulf of Mexico (SPAdes) (version 2) | ecosystem: Environmental > Aquatic > Marine > Cold seeps... | reverse complement strand
AAAGGAATGACCGTTCTATGATTGTTCATAATGTCACAGATGGTTTGTTTTAAGCCAAGCACTTCCGGTTTATAAGAGGTATAAATTTCAGGAGATTTTTTATCATCAAGTCGATGCGCGGTACTTTCAACAAAAATATAATCATTGTGATAATACTTGCGCTCAAATAGGTGGCAAAACACTGAGTTATAGAATGTTTCAGCCAACTCTGGCTGCATATGGTTGGTTAATAAATCAGAGTAAACGACTTTAACTTGCTGCCACAAAGCGTTATCAAGTGAACTAATCTCGAAGTTTTCTTTTATATAGTTGAACGTTTCCGTGACGCGGTCATCATAAAAAGTGGTTCTTGCTCTCGCTGAACGATGAATCTCATTCCACTGGCATTGTTGAAATCGCTCTCGGGCAGATTGAGTGATCTCAGTGAAAAGTGCCACATGGCGTTCAAAGCCAGTAAGTATGGTCGTCGCTATGGTTAAAGCGGGCGCATTAGTCATGTAAAAGCCTTAGCAGCAAGCGTATTTATAATTGTTCGTATCAATAACATACACTAAAAAATTAACGAGCTGAGTATGTTTGCTAAATGTTGGTTATAAATGAGAGCAATAAAGGCAAGGCAGTAGTGACTAGCTAGTTTTTATTTAGCTCTCATTTAGTCGCCACTTTGAAAATCTAGTTCATTGAATTAAATATCTCTATCTTGTGCTGCTACTATGTTTATTGATAATTTTCCTAGGTAGTTGGCCGATAACGTTAGTTGATCCCCTGGTTGAAGCATGGCTTTTTCAGCCAATAGCTTTTGGTTATATTGTTGAATAACATAGTCGGTTAGTGTGTTATTAAAAAAGTGTCCTAATAAAATAAACTTTAAGGCGGAACTGATTTTAAAACCGATGTTAGGAGGTCTAAACATAATACCTTCAGGTGTTCCTGTTAAAAACACCATATTGGGTGATATTTGATTATCCGGTAATAATGACGTTACCTGTTCATTGTGTACTGATTTGTTATTTGAGTTATGTTGCCATGACTTTTCTAAAATAGTATTTAATGGCCAAATCAATTCTTTCGCTAAGACATTTTGCTTTAATTGACCATTTAGCCGTAATGTTAGTCTGGTATTATCAATAAAATCTTGCCAGTTTTTGCTGATAACTAAATAAGGCCCTGTTGGAAAGTAGTTTTTATTGCTTTTTGCCAAACTAAAGCCTCTGCCACTTTGTAAGTTATCGACATCTATATTTTTTAAAAGTTTTGCTCTATCAGTAAAATCACCACAGAGAAAAAGTCCAAATGCCGGTGTGTCATTCATCGGTACACTATCAAGTACATTTAACGGTCTGGCACATAACTCAATTTCATAGTCTAACAACTCTTCAGTAGACACTGTAATATCTTGTTGTCGTGTTGCTTTGGTCGCTTTCACAAAGAAGAATGGCTGTTGTTTGGCATTGACCTCATTTGCGTGTTTTTGATAGTTCAAACCTAAGGCGACATGGTGGCTACTTCTTCCTGCTGGGCTTAATAATTTATCAATTAAATAGCGTTGTATTTTATTGGTATGTGCTGAGGGAATGTTTACGAAACGGTTAAAGCCAATCTCTTGATATAAACTGATCATGTCTTTATTACTGTTAAATAGCCTGCTTAAATTAATCGCATCTATGTTAGTGCCATTGTCAGCAACCACTAGTAATGTTTCAACCTTATTGTCGGTTTCTATTTGTGCAAGTGTTATGCCTTGTGAAATTGGCAATATCTGTTGCCCGTAGCTAAGTTGGCTCCATAAAAGTAGAGCTAGCGTTAAAATAGTTTTCATAAAATACTCCTAAAATCGGTAAAAAATACCTAAACCAAATTGTGATTGTGTTGCACTGCCTACTTGTTTAACTATTGGGCTTTTGGCTGCATCGTTGAGTAAATGGCTATAACTAAGGCGTGTATAAGCGCCCCAAGTAGGGCTAGAGAAAAGGATGATATTTGCATTTAAGGTGATATCGATAAAACCAGCGTTTGCAGAAAACTCTGGTAGCTCACTTGCTAAGGCATCTGCTTGAGAAATACCAAAATAGCTATTCATGTAATTATCATCAGCAAAGCTCGACTCTAATTCAAGTTCAAATCGCCAAGGTATATACAAGGGGAAGGTATAGGCACTTGAAAAAGTGGTTAATGAGCCTGCATGGCTAGATGAAGCATCAAAGGTGGTTTGCACTCTGAGCTCTAATTCATCATCTTGTAAAAACAAACTATTATTTTTATGACTGAAATAACCGCCTAAATTGATTGAAGCATCAATTTCTTTCATGGCGGCAATGCTTGTATTACTAACTTCTTGATCTCTACCAAAATCAAACTGACTTGCAATACCAAAATGCCACTGCCCATTAGAGTACAGTTCAGCTCTTGCGGTTAGCCCTTCAATTTCAATATTGCTGCCTAATAAAGAAAACTCAGATATGATAGCCGGAACAATCTCATAATCACTACTGCCTTGATATTCATTTTTATTTAAAGCACCGACAATAATGAAACTATCGGCGTTTTTTTCTGTCTGAGCTAACACTGTATTACAACAGAAAACTATGCCTAATAGAAAAATTAAGCCTAATAGGTTTGTATGTAGCTGCTTGGTTGAACTTTTATGTATTGTCATTGTTAGAAATAATCCATTTAATTTAAAACTGGAATTATTATAAAAGTGCATGCGGCGGGAGAATACTCGCCTTTTAAATAGGGAAAAATAGATTATGGAATTTGATGTTAAGCCAAGGAAAATGCCAGCTCAGCGCCGCTCTCAATTTACAGTGAATGTTATTAAAGAAGCTGCTGCTCACATTTTAGTGGCGCAAGGTTATAAAAATTTTACCACGAATAAGGTGGCGCAGAGGGCAGGTGTAAGCATTGGCTCTATCTATCAATATTTTCCGAGTAAAGAATCTTTAATTGCAGCTATCAAACAGGATCACTTTACTGAGCTGAGGCAGCTGATGTTAGATGCCTATCAAAGTACTGAGAATGAACCGCTTAAGGAAGTAACAAAGCAATTTATCATCGCTGCAATTAAGGGGCATATGATGTCGCCAGAGTTACATCGAATTTTAAGTCATGATGTGCCTAACTTGGCGGTAAAAGAAGATAATAATGAAGCTGACTCGATTCGCCAGCTAGTAGAGCAATTATTTGAGCATCGTAAAGCAGAAGTTAGGGATGACCTTAATATCCCTCTAGCGGCAAAAATCATAACAAAATCAATTGAACATTTAGTGCATGAAGCGGTATTGTTTGAGCCTGAATTATTTCAGTTAGGAGATTTCTGTGCAGAGTTGAACCACTTTATAATGGCCTATTTGACAAAGTCTCCAAGAGATTGCAAAAATTAATTTGAACAATGTTTACTTTTTAGCACCAGTTTCACTTGCTATCAAGGGCTTGCAGCTCTAAAATTACGCTTTTTTTAAGCCATAAAAATAGCCAATATCATGCGTGTCTCAGACTTCTCCTTCGATTTACCCGAAGCTCTTATTGCTCGTTATCCAAAAGCAGAGCGTACTTCTAGTCGTTTAATGACCTTAAATGGTGATTCTGGCGAAATAACTGATGGTGTTTTTACCGATATAGTTGCGCAATTAAATTCAGGTGATCTATTAGTTTTCAATAACACTCGAGTCATTCCAGCAAGAATGTTTGGTCAAAAAGCCAGTGGTGGTAAAATTGAGGTCTTGGTTGAACGTATTGTTGACCAACATACCGCACTTGCTCATATTCGTGCCAGTAAATCTCCTAAAGTAGGTAATGAACTGTTTTTATATAAAGATCAGGCTACCGAGCTAGTTGATGATAATGCCATTAAGGCAACCATGGTTGCCCGTCATGGTGCATTATTTGAATTAAAATTTGCTGATGACTTATCGGTTTTAGATGCGTTAGAGCAAATAGGTCATATGCCATTACCGCCATATATTGACCGTCCCGATGAAGACAGTGATAAAGAACGTTATCAAACGGTTTACAATGAAAAGCCTGGTGCAGTTGCTGCGCCAACAGCAGGTTTACATTTTGATGACGCTTTATTAGAAAAAATCAAAGCAAAAGGCGTAGAACTGGCATTCGTTACTCTGCATGTCGGAGCGGGTACTTTTCAACCCGTTAAGGTCGATGAGATAGCTGATCATATTATGCACGCTGAGTATGTTGAAGTCTCTGATGAAGTTGTTGCCCAAATAGCAAAAACCAAAGCTGGCGGTGGCAGAGTAGTTGCTGTTGGAACAACGTCAGTTCGCTCTTTAGAGAGTGCAGCTAAAGCTTCGGCAGAAAAAGGCGAAGTGCTAAGTGCCTTTTATGGAGATACAGATATTTTCATTACCCCTGGCTGTGAATTTAAAGTAATCGATGCATTAGTGACTAATTTTCACTTATCTGAGTCGACATTGCTCATGTTAGTGAGTGCCTTTTCAGGTTATGAGCATATTATGTCTGCTTATCAACATGCGATAAGCGAAGAATACCGATTTTTTAGTTATGGCGATGCTATGTTCCTAACTAAACAAGAGCTAAGCAATAACTAGCAAAGTAATGTTAGCGAAGTAACGTTACCTAAGTAATAACCATATTTTAAAACCAAACACCGCCAGCCTGTTTTGCTAGTGGGTGAGAGAGAAACTTTATGACAGAAGCAGTAAAAAATAAAATGAAATATGAACTAATCACCACTGACGGCAAAGCTCGTCGTGGTCGATTAACGTTTGACCGTGGTGTAGTGGAAACACCCGCATTTATGCCTGTAGGAACCTACGGCACGGTTAAAGGCATGAAAGCTGAAGAAGTTGAGGCTACTGGTGCTCATATCATTTTAGGGAATACCTTTCATTTAATGTTGCGCCCAGGCACAGATATTATTGAGCAGCATGGTGGTTTGCATGACTTTATGAATTGGAAAGGACCAATATTAACGGATTCTGGCGGTTTTCAAGTCTTCAGTTTAGGAAAGATGAGTAAAATTACCGAAGAAGGTGTTCGTTTTAGTTCACCCGTTAATGGTGAAAAAATTATGCTTACGCCAGAGCGTTCAATGGAAGTACAGCGTAGTTTAAATTCTGATATTGTAATGATATTTGATGAATGTACGCCATACCCAGCGAGTCATAAAGAATCAAAAGATTCAATGGAGCTTTCTCTTCGTTGGGCACAACGTTCAAAGGACGCTCATGGCGATAGCCCGAATGCATTGTTTGGCATAGTGCAAGGTGGCATGTATGAAGACTTACGTGAAGTATCTGTTGCTGGTTTAAAAGCTGTTGAGTTTGATGGTTACGCTATTGGTGGTTTATCAGTTGGCGAGCCTAAAGAAGATATGATCCGTATATTAGATCATACTGCACCCTTGATACCTAAAAATAAGCCCCGATATCTGATGGGAGTAGGCAAGCCGGAAGACTTAGTTGAAGGCGTGCGTCGTGGTATAGATATGTTTGATTGTGTTATGCCAACACGTAATGCTCGAAATGGCCACTTATTTGTCAATACGGGTGTTATTAAGATCCGAAATGCTAGCCATAAAACAGATGTTTCACCACTGGATGATACTTGTGATTGTTATACCTGTAAAAACTACTCTCGTGCTTATTTACATCATTTAGATAAATGTAAAGAAATTCTGGGGTCGCAATTAAATACCCTGCATAACCTTCATTTTTATCAAAAAGTGATGCAAGGTTTGCGTGATGCGATTGAGCAAGGTAAGTTAGACACCTTTGTCGAAGAATTTTATGCTTTGCGTGGTTTACCTGTGCCACCATTAGCGGAAGGCAGTAAACAAGTTTAGTGTTAAAAGTTAGCTTAAAAGCTAATTTAACTAATTTAGAGTTTAAATGTTAGATAATCCTGTGGCTTGGTATTTTGCAGGTATTTGGTTCAATTAAAAGGAAAAGGCACGGAGTTGACGTTAGTCAATGAGTACCTTTGACACAATAATTGGGCCTAATAGCAATAAAATAAAAAGTCACTCACCAATTATAAAAAGAAGTAAGGAAGTAAATTTATGAGTCTATTTATCAGCACAGCACACGCAGCAGACGCACCAGCAGCAGCCGGTGGCGGAATGGAAATGATCATTATGCTAGCCGTTTTTGGTTTAGTATTTTATTTCATGATCTATCGTCCACAAGCGAAACGTGTAAAAGATCATAAAGGTTTAATGTCAGCATTAGCTAAAGGTGATGAAGTATTAACGCAAGGCGGCATAGTTGGCAAAATCGTTAAAGTATCTGACGAAAAAGACTTTATCGTTGTTAGTATTAGTGAAGGTACTGAAGTAACAGTACAAAAAGGCGCAATCAACGCAGTATTGCCAAAAGGCACAATGAAATCTTTGTAGCACCCAATCTCATTGCCAATTAACACATTAGCAGCATCGGGAATACTCATTGACATTCGTCAACTCCGTGTTCTCTTTTTGCTGCTGTACTAATTGACGTTGAGCTTAAGTACTACAGTGCATACTGTGAAAGCTAAATCCTATAAAGAGTATAATGAAAATTAGTAGATCTCTTATTTGTGGTTTATTGAAATAAGTACAAGGCGAAAGCGCGGAGTTGACGCATGTCAATGAGCACATTCAATGCCGTAATTATAAAGATAGAGCGGCAAATACAACAGCCCTCAAAAAAGGACATATTGTGTTAAACAAATACCCCTTATGGAAAACATTGATGGTGGCATTGATTGTCGCTTTCGGTGCACTCTATGCTACACCAAACCTATACGGTGAATCACCAGCTGTGCAAGTTTCTGGTTTACGTGGTGTTGAAGCTGATACCGCGACCCTTGATAGAATCAGAGCGAAATTAGAAGAAAGTAATCTTTCATTTACTAATATTGCCTTAGAAAATGGTCAGGTATTAACGCGTTTTAGTAATACAGAAGATCAGCTTAAAGCCCGTGATGTTTTAGATGATAGTTTAGGTAAGCAGTTTTCTGTTGCCTTAAACTTAACCCCTAATACACCTGAGTGGTTAGCAGCAATTGGCGGTTCGCCAATGAAGTTAGGTTTAGATTTAAGTGGCGGTGTAAGCTTCTTAATCGAAGTAAATATGAAAGAAGCCATCAGTAAAGCTAAAACAGGCATGGTGAGTGATTTTCGTGGTGATTTACGCAATGAAAAAATTCGCTACCGTAGTGTTAAAGAAGGTAATGATGCTGTTAAGGTCGTTTTCCGTAAAATTGAAGACTTAGAAGCAGGGCAATCATTACTGAAAAAACGCTATCGTGATTTACTGCTAACCACCGATGACGATACGCTGACGCTAACGGCAAAAATGACTAAGGAAAAGATTAAAGAAATACGTGAATATGCCTTAGAACAAAATATTACTATTATTCGTAATCGAGTTAATGAATTAGGTGTTGCAGAGCCGCTTGTTCAGCGCCAAGGTAAAAAGCATATTGTTATTGAATTACCGGGTGTTCAAGATACCGCTACAGCGAAGGAAATTCTTAGTGCGACAGCAACGATAGAGTTTAGATTAGTTGATACTGAAGGTGACTTATCAAATGCGTTAAATGGTCGTGTGCCAGCAAACTCTATCTTATTAAGAGATAAAGATGGTAAGCCAAGCTTATTGAAAAAACGAGTTATGTTAACGGGTGATCATATCATCGATGCAAAATCAGGCTTTGATGAGTACTCACGCCCACAAGTGAATATTTCACTTGATAGTGCTGGCGGCTCTAAAATGTCAAGTGGCACCAAAAGTAATATTGGTAAGCCAATGGCCACGGTATTTATAGAATACAAAAGCACTGACAAAAAAGATGCAGAAGGTAATTTGATTTTTGAAAAGCATCAAGAAATTATTTCTGTAGCTACTATCCAATCACGTTTAGGTAAGTCTTTCCGTATTACTGGAGCGGGTAGTCCAGCTGAAGCGCATAATCTTGCCTTATTATTACGTGCGGGTGCCTTAGTAGCACCGATTGCTATTGTAGAAGAGAGAACTGTCGGACCTACATTAGGTGCTGAAAACGTAAAACTTGGTTTTGAAGCTATTATGATGGGCTTTGCCTTAGTATTCATCTTTATGATGATTTATTACCGCGCCTTTGGTGTTGTAGCGAACCTTGCTTTAGGTGCTAACTTAGTACTTATTGTTGGTGTTATGTCAATGCTTCCAGGTGGCGCTGCTTTAACACTACCAGGTATGGCGGGTATCGTACTAACGGTTGGTATGGCAGTTGATGCGAACGTGCTTATTTTTGAGCGTATTCGTGAAGAAATACGCGAAGGTAAAACAGTACAACAAGCAATCCATCAAGGCTATGATGCCGCATTCTCTACGATTATTGATGCTAACATCACCACCTTAATTGCCGCGTTAATTTTATTCGCCATTGGTACTGGTCCTGTAAAAGGATTCGCCATAACGTTATCTATCGGTATTCTTACTTCAATGTTTACCTCTGTTGTAGGTACTCGTGCTGTAGTTAACGCTATTTGGGGCGGTAAACGCCTTGATAAACTTCCGATATAATAAGGACAGGGATTTAAATTTATGCAAATTTTACAATTAAAAGACACTGTCAACTTTATGAGCTATCGCAAGATAGCCATGGTGTTTAGTGCGTTACTCATGATTGCTTCAGTCTATTCACTGGCCACCAACAAGTTAAACTTTGGTTTAGACTTTACTGGCGGTACGCTGATTGAAGTGGGCTTTCAAGAAGCTGCTGATTTAGAGACAATCCGTGGCGTGATGAAAACTAATGGTTTTGAAGATGCCAAGGTACAATTCTACGGCAGTAGCCGTGATGTTGTTATTCGTCTTGGTGTTCGTGAAGATGTTAAAGCAGAAATGTTAGGCAACGAAGTCTTAGCCATATTAGAGAAAAGCTCAGGTCAAAAAATTGATATGCGTCGTATTGAATTTGTTGGCGCTAGTGTTGGTGATGATCTCGCAGAGCAGGGTGGGTTAGCTATGCTAACAGCATTGATCTGTATTCTGGTCTATGTTGCTTTTAGATTCGAATGGCGTTTTGCTGTTGGCTCAGTGGTAGCATTATTTCACGATGTGCTTTTAACACTTGGCTTATTTTCAGTTTTACAGCTCGAGTTTGATTTAACGGTATTAGCTGCGGTATTAGCAGTTATCGGTTATTCACTCAACGATACTATTGTTGTTTCAGACCGTATCCGTGAAAACTTTAGAAAAATACGTAATAGCAATGCTGAAGAAGTGATTAACGTTTCTTTGACACAAACGCTTAGCCGAACTTTTATTACCTCAATTACCACATTATTAGTACTAGCAGCCTTGTTCTTTCAAGGTGGCGCACTGATACATGGTTTTGCTACGGCATTATTATTTGGTGTTTTTGTTGGTACTTACTCTTCGATTTATGTTGCTAGTTTAGTGGCATTGTCTTTAGGTATTTCAAGAGAAGATTTAATACCTGAAGTGATTGAAAAAGAAGGTGCAGATCAAGAAGCTATGATGCCTTAGGTATTATATTCTAATAAACAATATCGATATAAAAAGCCGAGTAACGAAAGTTACTCGGCTTTTTATTGATATCTTTATCCCATAGCTTATTTTTTATATGAAAGGTGACATTACACTTATACCAATTTGATTAAATTTCTTCCCAACTTAGAGTTATGTCCTATGCTCAATAGCAAGGTAAATTTGTTTAGGTTTAGTCATTCTAAATAAAATAAATTTAACGTGGTTAGTGGGCATAAAACAATTTGGTATTACACAGATTATGGTAAATAGTGCAGAGTAATCGCTAACTTAATAGACTTGGTCTGATCCTTACTGTATGCTGCACGCCCTTCCATGCTGTCAACATTTTCATTAGCGCTGTCAGTATTTGCTTGATATTTTTTAAAGAGATTTCTTATGAGTGATACCCCAACCAAGTTTACTGATTTAGGCTTATCAGAAGCATTACTAAAAGCAGTACGTGATAAGGGCTATGAAACACCTTCTCCTATTCAAGCCCAAGCTATTCCAGCTGTTATTTCTGGTCGAGATGTCATGGCAGCCGCACAAACGGGAACGGGTAAAACAGCAGGGTTTACACTGCCGTTACTACAGCGTCTTTCTGCGAGTAAAGGTAATAAAGTTTCTCCAAATAATGTAAGAGCACTAATACTTACGCCAACGCGCGAGTTAGCTGCGCAAATCAGCGAAAGTATTGAAGTATACGGAAAGTATTTAAACCTTCATTCTATGGTCGTTTTTGGCGGTGTTAAAATTAACCCGCAAATAACAAAATTGCGCCAAGGTGTTGATGTACTGGTGGCAACACCAGGACGTTTACTTGATTTATACAATCAAAGAGCAGTAAAGTTTAGTCAATTAGAAGTATTCATTCTTGATGAAGCCGACCGTATGTTAGATATGGGCTTTATTCGTGATATTAAAAAGCTTATTGCGGTATTACCAAAAGACCGTCAAAACTTATTATTTTCAGCAACCTTTTCACCAGAAATTCGCGCCTTAGCGAAAGGTTTAGTGAATAAGCCATTAGAAATTTCAGTTGATGCAGAAAACAGTACCGCAGAAAAAGTGACCCAATGGTTAACTTCAGTTGATAAAAAACGTAAACCAGCAGTGTTAACGCATTTAATACAAGAAAATAACTGGCAACAAGTCTTAGTTTTCACAAAAACCAAGCATGGCGCAAATAAGCTTACTAAACACCTTGAAGCTGAAGGTATCACCGCAGCAGCAATCCATGGTAATAAAAGCCAAGGCGCGCGTACAAAAGCCCTTGCTGCTTTTAAAGATGGCTCTGTTAGAGTACTTGTAGCAACAGATATAGCGGCCCGCGGTATCGATATTGACTTATTACCCCAAGTGGTTAACTTTGACTTACCTAATGTTCCTGAGGATTATGTTCATCGTATAGGTCGTACAGCCCGCGCAGGTAATACCGGACAAGCGTTATCATTAGTTTGTGCAGATGAATTGGACTTATTGTGGGGCATTGAACATGTTATTCAGCAGCACATCGAACGAAAGGTAATTGAGAAGTTTATACCCGCTAATGAATTAGGTGAATCACGAGCAATCAAACCTTTAAAGCAGGGTAGACCACCGAAGTCTAAAAAACCTCAAGGGGGAGGTAGAGACAAAGTTGAGCACAAAGATGGTCAACGTTCAGGTGGTAATGCTACAGGCAATAAAGGCAAGTCTGGTAATGATTCATCTAGACGTAAAAAGCCTGAATACGACGGCACAGGGCCTAAGCCTCGTAGACCTAGACGTACAAATAATAGCTAATCACTTTTAAATAGAAAGAAAAGGCTTATGACGAATAGTAAAATATTCATCATAAGCCTTTTTTGTTATTAGCCCAGTAATTATTAGCTAGGTGTCATTTTCTCGGTATTATCTAGTACTGATATTCGTACATCTAAGGCGTTAAATAACCTAAGTTAGTTAATCGCTCACTAGCAAATATTCCAACGACATCTCCAATAACAATTAAGCTTGGTGGTGTGATTTTATGTAAGGTAACTAGTTCGATTAAATTAGCCAATGTGCCTTTTATCACTTGTTGATCTTGATGAGTACCTTTTCGAATCAATGCTGCTGGCGTATTTATGTCACGACCTGCTGAGGTAAGCTGATCGATAATTATTGGCAAACTTTTTATGCCCATATAAAAAACTATCGTTTGTTCTTTATCATTTAATGCTTGCCAAGGTAAATCTAATGCACCATTTTCATGCACATTGCCGGTTATAAAGGTGCAGCTTCGGGCAACTTTTCGATGAGTTAACGGGATACCTGCATAACTTGTACATGCCGATGCTGCTGTCATTCCTGGCACTATGTGGCAAGCGATACCATTACTTAATAGAAATTGAGCTTCTTCAGAGCCTCGACCAAAAACAAAAGGATCACCACCTTTTAAGCGAACAACTTTTTTTCCCAATAAAGCGTTATCAACTAATAGTTGATTGATACCCTCTTGTGGAACTCTATGATCTGCTTGTTTTTTTCCAACATAAATTTGCTGGCAAGTACTTGGTAGTAGCGACATTATTTCTTTACTTACTAACCGATCATAGATGACAACTTCTGCTTGTTTTATAAATCGGTAGGCTTGTAAAGTAAGTAAGTCAGGATCGCCAGGACCAGCACCTACTAGGGCGACTTCTCCTGCGATAAAGGCTTGTTTTGATGTATTAGTATGTTCCATGTGCTCTCTTAATCTGTTGATCTAATGACTACCTAGTTAGCTTAAAGCAAAAAAGGCGCCACGTTACCTTTATTTAAAAAAGATAACGGTGGCGCCTTTAAGTATAGCGTTCAATATATCCCCGTTACTATTCAAACTGCTCTAAGAAAAGCATATTGATAGGTAGCGGGTATAAATGCAAAGTTACTTGCTAAGAGCATCACCTAAATGTGGGCGAATTTCTTTTAAAACATCTTTTAATATACGAGTATTAGCAGCAACGATGTTGCCAGACTTCGTATGGTTATGACCACCAGTAAAATCTGTAACTAAGCCACCAGCTTCTATAATTAGTAATTCACCAGCAGCAGTATTAAATGGCTTAGTACCAATTTCAAAGAAACCATCAACACGGCCAGCTGCTACGTAAGCAAGGTCAAGTGCCGTTGAACCGGTACGGCGCATATCAGATGTAGTTTGAAATAATGATGAGAACATTGCCATATAAGCAAGGCTATGTTGTTTGTGTTTAACAGGGAAACCAGTAGCTAAAATAGTACCAGATATTTCTTTGTTATTACTAACACGGATTCTGAAGCCGTTTAATTGTGCGCCTTTACCACGACTCGCAGAGAATAATTCACCACGAATTGGATCAAATATAACGGCTTGGTCTAACTTGCCTTTTACTTTTAAAGCAATAGAAACGGCAAAGTGTGGAATACCTTTGATGAAGTTAGCTGTGCCATCTAATGGATCGATAATCCATTGGTAATCATCATCACTGCCTTTTAAAAGACCAGACTCTTCACCAATAATGGTGTGATCTGGGTATGATTTACGAATAGTCTCAATAATGGCTTCTTCAGCGCTAATATCAACACTGGTGACGAAATCGTTAGTGCCTTTTGATTCAATTTCAACTTTATCAAGTTGCTCCATAGAGCGAACGATTACTTTACCTGCTGTACGTGCTGCGCGCACGGCAATATTTAGCATGGGATGCATATATAGAGTACCTATTTGTAAATAAATTTTAAAAGAACAATACATTTCCAAGCAAACATTGTCTTGAAAATCGAGCGCGCAAAGTATAGCAAATTAAAAATCATTTAGCGATAAACTTATTTAATATTCGTTTAAAATATGAACGATTCGCCTGAGGCCTATCCTATAGAGTGAAATAAACTATTAAATAGCAAATTGCCATAGATAAAAACCGGTAATATGCGTGCTTTTTGTTAACTACAGCAGTACTCTTCTATGTTAGAATGTTGGCCATCTAGATGGGTTGTTAATGCGAAGAACTATAACTTAGTTTAATTGTTATCACCTCAATAAAGCAGACAATAAGAGTAAGCAATGTCAGATTCACAACAAGGTTCTCAAGAAAGTAAAATCACTGGTTCACTATTAGATCGCGTTAAAATTGTTTTAGTCAATACTTCTGACTGTCGAAACATTGGTAGTGCTGCACGTGCAATGAAAACGATGGGGTTAAGTCAGTTAATTTTAGTAGACCCAATTGAAATGCCCAATGGTCAAGCTCAAGCAATGGCTGCAGGAGCTACTGACGTGTTAGCGAATGCTAAAGTTGTTAGCACCTTAGCTGAAGCTATTGAAGATTGTGGTTTAGTTGTTGGTACAAGTGCTCGCTCTCGTACATTACCTTGGCCAATGTTAGAGCCTAGAGGTTGTGGTGAAAAAATGATTGCTGAAGCAGAAGAATACCCTGTTGCCTTAGTTTTTGGCCGTGAAAATAGCGGTTTAACTAATGAAGAGCTACAGCTTTGTCACTTTCACGTTCAGATACCTGCTAATCCAGATTATAGCTCGCTAAACTTAGCTATGGCAGTGCAAACGTTAAGTTATGAAGTGCGTACGAGTTATTTGTTAGCGCATGATCAAAATTATCAAGAACGCAGTACAGGTAATGGCAATTTAATTGCTAAACCTAAAAATGAAGATGATGAGCTATATCCAGTTATTGAAGAAACAGAACGTTTTTATGAGCACTTTGAAAAATCACTTAAAGCAACAGGCTTTATTGTAGAAAACCACCCAGGTTTAGTAATGACTAAATTAAGACGTCTATTTAATCGTGCAAGACCCGATGTGAAAGAAATTAAGATGATGCGTGGGATTTTTGCCTCGATGGAAAGGTCTAGTAAAGATAAGTCTTAACAACCAATTAAAAGAAAAAGGAATAATTTATGTTTAGCCGTATCAAAGAAGATATCAATAGTGTCTTTGATAGAGATCCAGCCGCTCGTACAAGTTTTGAAGTTATACTCAATTACCCAGGCTTACATGCAATCTGGATTCACCGATTAAGTCATAGATTATGGGGCGCAAATTGGAAACTGTTAGCGCGCGTAATGTCAACGTTTTCACGTTGGTTAACCGGTATTGAGATCCATCCTGGTGCTAAATTAGGTCGTCGTGTCTTTATTGATCATGGCATGGGGATCGTCATTGGGGAAACAGCTGAAATAGGCAATGATGTGACACTTTACCATGGTGTTACTCTAGGCGGGACTAGTTGGAAAGCCGGTAAACGTCATCCTACCCTCGAAGACAATGTTGTTATTGGCGCGGGTGCTCAGGTACTTGGGCCGATAACTATAGGCAAGGGCGGTAAAGTAGGCTCGAATTCTGTTGTTGTTAAAGACTTACCTGCTAATGCTACTGCGGTAGGCATCCCTGGTCGGATTGTTCCAGATAAGCCTAGCAAGAATGAGGGGCAACAACGAGAAGCTGCGGCTAAAAAATATGGCTTTGATGCCTATGCAGTTTCACATGACAATCCTGACCCTGTCGCTAAGGCTATTGGCCGCTTACTTGATCATGTACACCTTATGGATGATCGAGTCAGTGCACTTTGTAAAGAAATAAACGTTCTCGGCGGCAATATCTGTGATAAAAACTTACCTGAATTAAGAGTAGGTGAGTTTGTAGAAGATGAAAAAGCGGCTGCCGAGCGACGAGAGAATAAAGTGGTCAGCTTTGACCCCGAAATTTAATCATTAGCGCTTAATTGCCCCTCGCAAAAAGTAATAGTTGAGTAAAATAGTCAAGTATTACTTTTCGCTCAACACTTCATGGTGTACAATACTTGAGTAGTTTACTAGGGTATATATTTGACTAATCTGTAGGGTTATGTAAAATTGCGCTGCATTTGCAATCTAAGGCATTTTTTATAATGTTATTTTGTCAAATAGCTTTAATTTAGTCGTCCTACTAAATTGATACATTGAGTACACCAACAAAGTGTTTGAGAGCAGATTATGAAACTTACCTCTAAAGGTCGTTACGCAGTTACTGCCATGTTAGATGTTACTATTCATGCAGTGTCTGGACCTGTATCTTTGGCCGATATTTCTGAGCGCCAAGGTATATCTTTGTCTTATTTAGAGCAACTTTTTTCTCGTTTACGCAAACAAGGGCTCGTAACTAGTGTTCGAGGTCCTGGTGGCGGATATCGATTGGGCAGGTGCTCAGCGCAGATTGCCATTGCCGATGTTATCAGTGCCGTCAATGAAAGTGTTGATGCAACTAAGTGCTCAGGTAAAGGCAATTGCCAGGATGGCGAACAATGTTTAACTCATTCTCTATGGGAAGGGTTAAGCCAACGAATTGAAGAATTCTTGCAAAATATCACCTTATCAGAATTAGTGGCTAAGCGTGATGTGCAACAAGTTTCTAAACGCCAAGATGAATTGCATATAAATGCTCACAAAAGTATTGCTTTAGAAACATTAATAACCACAAAAAATGTAATGCACGACTGGTAATAACTTGTCGTGTCGTATTAAAGATTTACCATCGGAGAGAGTTCGCGAATGAAGCTTCCTATATATTTTGATTACTCAGCAACTACACCTGTAGATAAGCGTGTTGCTGAAAAAATGATGCAATACATGACCAATGATGGTCATTTTGGTAACCCTGCGTCACGTTCACATAAATTTGGTTGGCAAGCCGAAGAAGCGGTTGATATCGCTCGTAATCAAATTGCTGAATTAATTAATGCTGACCCACGTGAAATCGTTTTCACATCAGGTGCTACTGAATCAAATAACCTTGCTATAAAAGGTGCTGCTAACTTTTATAATAAAAAAGGTAAGCACATAATTACCAGTAAAACAGAGCATAAAGCCGTTTTAGATACTTGTCGCGAATTAGAGCGTCAAGGTTTTGAAGTAACGTATCTTGATCCTGAAGAAAATGGCTTGATTGATTTGAACAAGCTTAATGATGCTATGCGTGATGACACTATTTTAGTGAGTATTATGCAAGTGAACAATGAAATTGGTGTTATTCAAGACATCAGTGAAATTGGTGAAATGTGTCGTGCACGTAAAATTATTTTTCACGTTGATGCAGCACAAAGTGCCGGTAAAATTAATATCGACATGCAAGCACTGAAAGTTGATTTATTATCAATTTCAGCACATAAAATGTACGGTCCAAAAGGTATTGGTGCATTGTACGTGAGCCGCAAGCCACGTATTCGCTTAGAAGCACAAACACATGGTGGTGGACACGAGCGTGGAATGCGTTCAGGTACATTAGCAACCCACCAAATTGTTGGTATGGGTGAAGCATGCCGAATAGCGAAAGAAGAAATGGCACAAGATCAAGCGCATGTAACTGCAATGCGTGATCGTTTATGGGCTGGCGTAAACAGCATGGAACAAGTATTTATTAACGGTGATGCGGATAAACGCTATCCTGGTAACTTAAATGTTAGTTTCAACTTCGTTGAAGGTGAGTCACTCATCATGGCATTAAAAGATTTAGCCGTATCTTCAGGTAGTGCATGTACGTCAGCAAGTTTAGAGCCTTCTTATGTACTTCGTGCTCTGGGTCTAAATGATGAAATGGCACATAGCTCAATTCGTTTTAGCTTTGGCCGTTTTACTACGGAAGAAGAAATTGATTATGCAATTGAACTGATTAAAGGTGCAATTGGTCATTTACGTGATATGTCACCGCTTTGGGAAATGTTCAAAGACGGTATCGATTTAGATTCAATTGAGTGGGCTGGTCACTAAGCGTTCTGCATAAGAAAAGTTTAGTAAAACAGTTCATCATTTAAATTAACATTTAGTGTCAAATGGTTACTTGGAAACTATTTGACACAAGCTAGGAGAGTAACATGGCTTACAGCGAAAAAGTACTAGATCATTATGAGAACCCACGTAACGTAGGTTCATTGGATAAAAACGATCCATCAGTAGCAACTGGTATGGTTGGCGCACCTGCATGTGGCGACGTAATGAAGTTACAACTTAAGATTTCTGATGCTGGCATCATTGAAGATGCAAAATTCAAAACTTACGGTTGTGGCTCTGCGATTGCTTCAAGTTCATTAGTTACTGAGTGGGTAAAAGGTAAATCAATTGAAGAAGCAGGTGAAATTAAAAATACTGCTATTGCTGAAGAGTTAGCTTTACCACCAGTAAAAATTCATTGCTCTATTTTAGCTGAAGATGCTATTAAAGCAGCGATTGAAGATTATAAATCCAAGCAAAGTAAATAACGGAGATAGCAATGGCTGTTACCATGACCCCTGCTGCAGCTGAGCGAGTTCAATCGTTCATGAAAAACCGTGGCAAAGGACTTGGACTTCGTTTAGGTATTAAAACCACCGGTTGTTCAGGTTTAGCCTATGTGCTCGAGTTTGTAGATGATGTAAATGAAGATGATCAACTGTTTAATATTGATGATGTCAACATTATCATTGACGAAAAGAGCTTGGTTTACCTTGATGGTATTGAGCTTGATTTTGTTAAAGAAGGCTTGAATGAAGGCTTTAAGTTCACCAATCCCAACGCCAAAGGCGAATGTGGGTGTGGTGAGTCGTTTAATGTCTAAGCTAAATGTGTGATAACGAGTTCATCTCTTAGCTATTTTACTCAGTTGCAGCGTTGAAAGTACTCATTGACTAACGTCAACTCCGTGCTTTCGCCTTGCATCAGAGCAAACTATCATTGAGCTGAATTCATTATAGCGAGATCACTTTGTAAGTGCCCATCCATGTAAAATCAGAGTAAACATTTTGAATTACTTTCAATTATTCAACATAGAAACCTCTTTCGATGTTGATTTACAGTTACTTTCGTCAAGTTATCAAACCTTGCAAAAGGCTGTGCACCCCGACAAATTTGCTCATTCATCAGAGCAAGACCAACGTCTCGCAGTACAAAAATCTGCTCAGATAAATGACGCCTATCAAACCCTTAAAGATCCATTACAACGTGCCGCGTATATGTTGGTGCAACGTGGTGTTGATATGCCTAACGAACAGCATTCTTTCCAAGACACCAGCTTCTTAATGCGTCAAATGGAATTACGAGAAATGCTTGAAGACGTTAGGCACTCTGGTGACGTTGATGCAGCATTACTTGAAGTACAAAGCGTGTTGTCGACAGAATACTTAGCGCTCTCACAACAGATGAGAGTACAAATAAGTGAAAATAATGCAGCATCGAATAGCGCCGCATGCGATAATTTACGCAAATTAAAGTTCTACCAAAAACTAAATGTTGAAGTAGATCGACTCGAAGATAGCTTATTTGAAGACTAACTTGGCTAGTAAGCACTTCAACATTTATTATAACCTTAACCAAATCATTGAAATAACATCATGGCTTTATTACAAATTGCAGAACCCGGACAAAGCACAGTACCTCACGAGCATCGATTAGCTGCAGGTATCGACCTTGGTACAACAAATTCCTTAATTGCTAGTGTTCGAAGTGGCAACGCAAGTACCTTAAGCGATAATCAAGGCCGTGATATATTACCATCTATTGTTAGCTACCAAGCTGAAAATACTTTGGTTGGTCAGGCAGCTCAAGCACTTAGTATTGAAGATGCTCAAAATACGATTACTTCTGCAAAACGCTTAATAGGCCGTTCTTTAGCTGATATTCAAAGTAAATATCCATCTTTGCCTTATGAATTTTGTGGTGACGAAAATCATCCTGAAATTATGACAAGGCAAGGCGCTGTCAATCCTGTGCAAGTCTCTGCAGAAATATTAAAGAGTTTAAATCTTAGAGCTCAAGAAGCCTTAGGTGGAGAGCTTACCGGTGTTGTCATTACTGTACCAGCTCACTTTGACGATGCTCAAAGACAAAGTACAAAAGATGCAGCAAAATTAGCCGGTGTTAGCGTACTGCGCTTATTGAATGAACCAACAGCTGCAGCAGTGGCTTACGGATTAGATTCAGGGCAAGAAGGTGTTATCGCTGTCTATGACCTAGGCGGTGGTACATTTGATATATCTATCTTACGCTTAAACAAAGGTGTTTTTGAAGTATTAGCGACTGGTGGCGATTCTGCGCTTGGTGGTGATGATTTTGATGTTGTTTTAGTTGACTACCTTGTTGAAAAAGCTGGTTTAGTAAGACCTTTATCACCCTCTTTAGAACGCCAATTGATGCAGCAAGCTTGTTTTGCTAAAGAGCAGTTAACCACTAATGAACAAGTAGACATCACTATTTATCTTGATGACAATAGTGAATTCAAAACAAGTTTAACCAAAAGTCAGTTGAATGAACTTATCAGTTCATTAGTGAATAAAACATTAAGAGCTTGTCGTCGCACACTTAAAGATGCTGAAATTAGCATTGATGAAGTAATCGAAGTTGTTATGGTTGGTGGTTCAACGCGTGTGCCATTAGTCCGAAGTGAGGTTGAAAAACACTTTAAGAAAAAACCATTAACGTCAATTGATCCTGATAAAGTAGTCGCTATTGGTGCAGCTATTCAAGCTGATATCTTAGTCGGTAATAAACCTGATAGTGATATGTTATTACTTGATGTGACGCCTTTGTCTCTTGGTTTAGAAACCATGGGCGGATTAGTGGAGAAAGTCATTCCACGAAATACCACAATACCTGTGGCTAAAGCGCAAGAGTTTACCACCTTTAAAGATGGTCAAACGGCTATGGCAGTGCACGTATTACAAGGGGAACGTGAGCTAGTTGATGATTGTCGTTCATTAGCTCGTTTTGACTTACGTGGCATCCCAGCAATGACCGCAGGGGCTGCTCATATTCGCGTAACTTTTAAGGTTGATGCAGATGGTTTACTTTCTGTTTCAGCAATGGAAAAATCAACGGGTGTTGAATCCAGTATTGAAGTTAAACCTTCATTTGGCCTTGATGACAGCCAAATTAGTCAGATGATTAAAGACTCAATGACTAATGCTGCAGACGATATGCAAGCACGTATGCTAAAAGAGCAACAAGTTGAAGCCTCGCGTGTTATTGAGTCTGTGCAAGCAGCTTTAGCTGCTGACAGCAGTTTACTGAATAATGACGAGATAACGGCCATAGAAAATATGATCAAGTCACTTGCTCAAGTAAGTCAAGGTGATGATGTTAAAGCGATAGAAAATGCCCTTGATAAGATTAATGCTGGTACTGATGTATTTGCTGAGCGTCGTATGGACAGCTCAATTAGTCAAGCACTTGCTGGTCAAGCAGTTGATAAAATTTAGATAAACGGTAGGTGAGAATTTATTCTCGCTTTAAACTGATAAGATAATAGCGCGAACAAGTTCACGCGTATAAAGAGATTAGAAAATGCCAAAAATTATATTTTTACCCAATGCAGACTTATGCCCAGATGGCGCAGTAGTTGAAGCTGAAAAAGGTGAGAGCGTTCTTAACGTTGCTTTAAAAAATGACATAGGAATAGAACATGCTTGTGAGAAAGTATGTGCCTGTACTACATGCCACGTTATCATTCGTGAAGGTTTTGACTCTATCGAAGAAGGTGATGAACTAGAAGATGATATGCTTGATAAAGCATGGGGTCTAGAGCCTGAATCTCGCCTAAGTTGCCAATCAATTGTTGGTGATGAAGATTTAGTGGTTGATATCCCTAAGTACACAGTGAATATGGTGTCGGAAAATCACTAAACTATAAATTATTAGTTATTTATAAAAGGGTAATAACAGCAATGTTATTACCCTTTTTTATTAGTATATGTTTTTCATGACTAAAGTAGGGAAAGGTCAGGTTTGGTAACTGTTTTTAGCTGATTAGCTTGAATAATACCAATTAACGATAATACTAGATATAACTTGAACATAATAAGGATGTGGGGCGAGATAATGAATCTTAAGCAATGTGCCCCACAATTAATTGCTTTTGTAATCTCCATTTCGATAGTTCAGCAAAGCTATGCGATTGAAATAATAGTAAATAAATCTGTTAACTTATCTAAGATATCTTATCAGCAACTCAAATCTATTTACCTAGGACAACAATCGCATTGGCCTAGTGGCAACTTAATTAAGCTTTATAAGTTACCGTCATCACATCAAACTCATCAATTATTCGTTAAAAAGACTCTTGGTCTTTACCCCTACCAGTTTAATCGTCGTTGGCAAAAATTGGTTTTCAGTGGTTTTGCAGCAAAACCTAATGAAGCTTTTACCGAACAAGAGTTAGCTAAAGTAGTAGCCAAAACCCCAGGGGCAATTGGTTATATTGAAAATAAAATTACAATGAAAGGTGTCCGCTATGTTGAGTTGTTTGATGAATAATAAGTGGATAATACTCTTCATATTACCCTGCTTTGTTTTTGCCAATGAGCAGAAGGATTTATCATTTGCGGGTTTTGCCTCTCAAGGAATTTCTTATACTTCAGATAACCAGTTTTTTGATGAAGAAGACAGTACATCATTAAATATGACCATATTAGCTTTGCAAGCAAACTATCTTTTTAATGACAAAATCAGACTTTCTGGTCAAGTTATGTATCGAAACTGGGGGAAAATAGAAAGTGCTCGGATAGATTTTTTGGTGGCAGACTACCAATTTATCAATCAACAAGACTACAATATTGGCTTTCGCCTGGGACGGATAAAGAGTGATCTTGGTGTGTTTAATTCTACTAGAGACATCCCTAGTGCCAGACCTTCAATTTTTTTACCTCAGTCTGTTTATCAAGATACTTTGCGTGATACAACGACATCGTATGACGGGATTTCTTTATATGGAAATCAGGTGTTCGAGCTAGGCCGACTTAATTGGACATTGGCTTATGGCCGTTATCCAGTATCAAGTGATTTGAGTGAAAGTATTTTAGGTAAAGAACTTGGTGGTGACATAAGTACAGAAAATAATACTCAGATTAATACTACATGGGAGTCTATTTCTGGCAGTTGGACCCTTTCCTTTGGTTATGAAAATCCGCAAGCTTTTGCAAAACCTATTTTTGACATTGGTGACCCTATCGCAATGGAAGCAGGGGATATAAAGTTTGACCGTTATATTTTTTCTCATCAATACTTTGCAGAATTGTGGGATTTTACCTTTGAGTTTATTTATCAAGATACAGAGATTAAAGGTTTTGATTTATTTGTACCTTATTTACCGTCGTTTATTCAACAGCCTGAGTTCCCCGAAGTAACAACAGATAGTTTAGTTAATGCTGGTTTTTACGGGCAGTGGCGTTATTTCCTTAAAGATAATTTAACCTTGATGATACGCTATGGCAGATACTTTACCGATATTGATGACAAAGATGGCTCTCTATACCAACAAGAAACAGGCATGCCTGCTTTTAGTCGTTATAGTTTCGATTTAAGTGCCGGGCTAAAATGGAAAATATCACCTAAATGGCAAATAAACCTTGAAGGCCATTTTTTTGAAGGTACCGCGGCTATTTCTCCTACCATTAAATTAGATCACAGTGACAATGATGAAAAATATTGGCAATTGTGGTCTATGCAAATATCTTATAGTTTTTAGGATCAATCATGAAACATAAGAAGATTTCACATAAAAATATCAGCTTAATATGGAAAGCATTGTTCTTTTTATTTCTTTTTCAATCGATAGTTTTGATGTCTTATGCATACTTGGCAAAGCAAGAATTGGATGGAAGACTCATTCAGGAGAAAATTAACTTTAGAGAAGTGTCAGAAGTATACCTGGAAAATGCTATTGGTCTTCATGTACAAACTATTGAAGATGCCATTTATAAACTTGTGAGTGTGCAAGATAGCTCTGAGCAAGTTTTAGTCGACTATTTTAAACAAGAGTGGCCAAGTCTATCTATTGATTGGGGAGCAACGGGCACCGCACTCTATTACCAAAATAA
>Ga0209292_1002099_pt1 | contig 23339 bp, 25 predicted proteins | sample GOMGulsemesocosm_2_FD_184634 | JGI IMG/M metagenome (GOLD analysis project Ga0209292, IMG submission 184634) | Methane-oxidizing microbial communities from mesocosms in the Gulf of Mexico - GOM9C Gulf of Mexico (SPAdes) (version 2) | ecosystem: Environmental > Aquatic > Marine > Cold seeps... | reverse complement strand
GTAATATGTTAAGTAACTACTTAAAATAGCTGTTACGATTGGCAAAACTATTATTAGTATATTCTTCATTTCCATTTTAAATTGATGTTTTATAAAGATGAATTTTGATTCTGTGACATCTAATATAACTTATTTTTTCAGAATAATTGCTTTTAGAGAGTACATCATCTGATGGAATGAATAGGCTGTTAGGAATGGGTTGAATGGGTTTTGTGGTGGTTAAATATTGTTGATAGATGTTGTATATTGTGGCAATGAAATCTACTAGAGCACTTACTTTCTTATTACTTCTAATCGGGTCACTATCATTCGGTCAAGTAGAACTTTATCCAGAAGAAGTACATCAACCAGATTTGAGTAAGGAGACTGAGCAAGGACTTAATAGGTTTGGAGAATTGCTTGATAAAGAAAAGCCATCTGAAGCAGAAAAGAAAGAATTAGAGCTACTGTATAAAAGCTATGATGAAGCAATGGGAAGTATCTGGAACGTTGACCAAGGAGGATGCAGTTGGTATTGCGGTGGTGGAAATTATAAGATAACTACTTCATCAGAACTCAAGTCTAAGAGCAACATATCTTACTCAGCAAAGTCTGCTAATGACCTTAGTTACAAAACAGCTTGGGTTGAAGGTGTAGAAGGTTCTGGAATAGGTGAATACTTAGAGTACCACTTTAAAAACAAGAGCCCTAAAGTAACTCATATAATCGTTTCTAATGGCTATTTCAAGAGTGATAAAGCTTGGAGAAACAACAACAGAGTAAAGAGCCTCAAAGTGTCTGTAAATGGCTTAGAATATGGGGTGTTACAGCTTGAAAATAGTAAGACAGACCAGAGGTTTAAGTTTGATGGTTTTAAGTATAATAGTGATGGTAAAACTGACCTAGTTCTTAAGTTTGAGATACTTGAAGTTTATAGAGGAACTAAATATGATGACACTGTTATAACTGAGATTTACTTTGATGGTGTTGGGGTGCATTAAATCACCTCCTCTCCTTTATAAGCTTAACAAAATCACAAAATGGAATTGTATATTCGGGGGATGAAGGTTCTACTCTACAAAAACAGAATAATAATGAATTATAGAATTGGGCTTTTAACACTTTTAGCTTTCACGCTATTTTGTTGTAATCAACATATAAAATTTAATAGCGACCAATGGAAAAAATCTGGTGGAGAAAATATTATGCTAGATACAAGGTTGAGTATGGCAAAAGATTTAATTGAAAGTGAAATATTACTAAATAAAAGTTCTATAGAAATAGTTGAACTACTTGGCTCTTCTACTAGATTTCACGGAAATGAAATTAAAAATGCAAAGTATTTTGCCGTACAAGAATTATATGGTTGGGATATTGACCCAGAAGAAATGACTTTTATAAAAGTTCAGTTTAACGATAATGGAACGTCAATATTTGTCGAGTTGTATTCTACTAAATAAAAGCTCATATCGGGTTGCTTTCTCTTTTTATGACACTATCATCTGATTGCTGGAAGAGGCTGTTAGGGAGGGGCTGAATGGGTTGTGTGGTGTATTTCAGCAACTTAGGTTATGAGGTCACTATATATGATGATATAGAATATACCGATTCATAGTTATTGTGGAGTGAGTTTAGTTGATTTACCTTAGCATCAAGTTTAAGAGCTGGTAACAATTATGTCATTTGTGTCAGTGAAATGTATTCTAGCAATAGAAAATGAGTTGCTTCACTATATAGTAGTGTTTAGTTTGGGGAAATAGAAGGTGCCTCATTAGTTAGGATACACTAAAATAGTTTTGTAAACAACCAATCTAAGGTAGTCAGAAATGGCTACCTTTTTTCTTATTAGACAACTATATGGATAACAAAACGCTAATACAAAAACTAATCCTCGATATTCTTGCGTCAGATAATATTGACAACAAAAGAAGCATTCGTAATCAAGTAGTTGAGCTATTTAAAAACTCTAAATTCGTAAATCATACTCCAGTAGCAATTAGATTAAATACATCGTTAGAACTTAAAGAAACGATTGATAATTATATCACTCATGATAATACGGCAAGCAGAGAAGCATTGAAAAACATGTATTCGTTTGTCAGTCAGTTATTATGTGATGATGTAAAGATTGCTGGTTAGTTCTTTTGTATACTGAAATATTCTTGTCTAATATTATTCATTTCTTTCTTCCTTATCTCAAATGGAGTTAGGGAATCGAATTGAATCTCCGCCATATTTAGCATCATTTCTGATTTATAATCTTTATTTACAGAAATAGTTGAATCCAAAGCGACATCAATAAACATTTTCATTAATTCATCTTCTTTTTCTAATTCTTCAATCTCTCTTTTAAAAATAATATCATTCTGGTGAGTATGATACATGTCATTATAAAAATTTAAATTAGTTATTTCTGATTTCTTATATGATTTAGTTAAACCTATATCTTTATAAAAAAGGAAAATATAATCACTAATTATTCCCGCATAAACAATATTACTATCGTTTGTACTGATTTTTTTATTTAAGTATTCAAATTCAACAACAGAATTTAAATCGTACTTTATTTTAACACCAGCGTCTAGTGTCGCTGTTATACCAGTCATATAAAATATTGTAAGCCCAACTAAAATAAGTTTTAACTTGTTCGGGTTGAGTTTTATTCTGTAGAAAAATCTTTTTAATAATTCTACATAATTTATATTTATAGACAACATCGTCATGAACATAATCAATGTCATAAATTTCAAAAAAATACCATCAAAAGTATATAGAGGCATATCTACTTTCGGTATTAAAAAAGGAAATGCATATATGGTTATATTTACATAGAAAAAACCAAACATTATAAAGTTGGTAATTGTAAAAGAGAATAGCCTACTTTTAATATTTTGAAATTTATTATTAGGTTTTACTTCTTTTGGTTTTCTTATTCTGCTAAATAATACTGTTGTTAAAAAAAACACTATCAACAACAGTACTAAAAATCCAAAAAAGTATACTAGGGTTGGTAATAAGTCAATTAAAATGGTATATAAATCAGATATTGTAATAAATGATAAAATATCTACAGTAAAAGCATTGTAATAAGAGTACTTATACAGTAATGCAAGAATTAATATGTATATCACAACATAAGAAAACTTTTGCTTTCGTACTTCTTTTATTAATTCAGTTATCTCTTTATACATATATTAAATCATTTTTTTATTTAAGGTATGTAATATTTCACCTATTTATATTTCGCATGATGTGTTTCGTTATAATCTTCAATTTTTCTGATAATTTCTAAGTATCGATACATAGAATCATGTTTCCCTACCATTTGATTGAGAACATTTCCTTGAGTAATCACAATCAATAGATTTGCCCCTCTTCCAAAAAAATCTGAGTCCCGAAGCTCATTAAGTAATGCAACAAAATCAGTATCTAAAAAATAAATAAACTTAAATATCTTTTCAATTTGTTTATCCGTTCTAGTTACAGTTCCATCATAAATATGACCAGCAATGTTTGCATATTTAGGGTTAATTGGTGAACCAAAAATTCTATTTTTCGGCACAAACCTTAAATCACATTTTTCACATAATTTAAAATAATTTTCTTTAGATATTGTCTCCTTATTAAACTTCTCATCAACAATTTCTTCAGTGTACTCTGCTACTATACCATAAATCCCATATCCATGACTTATTAATGTTTTTGTCAATTGATAAACTGATTTATTGATGTTTGCTTTATCTTTTTTTCCTTTTAAAACAACAACTAATAAATAAAAAATGAAACTAGAAATAAACGCTAAGCTAAGCCTAGATAGTATTTGTCCTAATTCGTCTCCATTTGGAATTACTTCGGGGGTATCGTTCAGAATGAAGTCATTCAATATTATTGTTGATAGTGAAATGATTAATAATATTATTAATATGGTCTTTTGTTTCATCACTTTTCTTTTAATGAGTTTTATTTCCCAAATCTAATTAATTAGTCTTTCGTATGAAATACCAATTAGTAGGTATATTTAATACTAATAATTTATAATGAAACTTATTTATTCAGTAATTTTAAGACATGCGAAGAAACAAGACACCATACATCTTACGATATATACGTTACCTATTTAAATGCTTATGGTATTATGTGCTATTTCCAATCGGGATTGAGCAAGATGAATTCTCGAAAACGTATTTCAAGAATAATAATTCTAAAAAGTATTGTCACCAGAATACTTATCCATTAGATGACCATGCTTGAATGTTTTCAATCCAATAATCCTATTGCTTTCTGAATCATACTGAACCTCAACAAAGAACTTATCTATTGCATACAAAACCATTTTAAAGCCTTCTGAGGTGACGGAATCTATAAATGCTCCATTATCCCAAACGGTCTGGTATTGGTCATTGTCGTTAAGCATATTGAACTCGTATAGCGTCATTGATAGTAGTTATTTCGCTAGTAATTATTTAAAAGAAGTTTCTCTACAATGACTTTTAAAATCTTGAAGAGTTAATACAAAATCTAATATTACTTGAACAATAATATTATAATCTTCTTTGTAAACTTTATCTATGTTTTTTGATTTTAATTCTATTTTAGAATGATGCCAAACCGAGTTATAACCTATCTGATTGTTAGGTTCTTGAATAATTATATCCAAATTAGACTTTTCTTTAAATCTCTTTTTTTCATCATTTAATATTTCAGCCTCTTTAGATGAAACAATTCCATATATATTTAGGTAATTGTCTTTCCTTTTATTTGAAATAAAAGCAGTGTAATTATTATTACAGTTGATATATAATCCATTTTCATCATATTTAATTTTACAATACGAATCAAGTTCTGTTGAAATCAAGTTGGATAAATAGCTGACTAAATTTCCATTTTTAATTAAATCTTCATGCTTTTCTTTAGAATATGGACTCCTATTAATTTCTTTGTTAAATGGGCTCAAATACCTATTGTAGTAAGCTATTAACTCATCATACTCCTCTTTACTTTCAGTTTTGTATGCAATATCTAGTGAATTTGCATCTGAATAAGAAATAAGATTCATTGAAGATACTATTGCATAGCTTTCATTGATGTATAGTTTAGTATGTAGGTTTTTAACCTCTATGGGGGCGAAACCTATATTTACAACTTGGTCAACCGTTTTTGATTGTCCTTCTCTTACATAAAACTCTACTGGAATTTCCTTTCTTTTTAAGAAATCTATCGTATTTCTGAACTTAGTCCAATCAGAAAAATTACAATAAGGAGAAACTATTATAAGTTTTTTATCTGCCTCTTCTATCAAAGTCATTATTTCACCAGAAATCTGACTAGGTTTTATTAGTATCATATTTAAATTTCTAAATTATAAGAGTTAAATAGCAGTTTATTTATTTTCAAAAATATTCATCAATTCAGATATTGATATATCTAAAGATTCAGCTATTCTTGATAACATTGATATTTTCATTTCTTGCTTACCTAACTCGTATTTACGTAAGTTTTGTGAATCAATATCAGCTTTATAAGCTATTTCGGCTACACTTAACCCTTTATCTTTTCGGATTTGTCTAATATGCTTTCCTAGTTCTAAACAGAACTCACCAGCTTCCTTTTTTCTATCTCTTTTTGGCATATACCAAAAATCAATACAATTGGTTAAAATCAACGAATTAAAAGCAATGGGGTGAATATAACCTATTATTTGTTATATTTGAAAAAACAAAAACTATAAACCAATGAAAAAAGCACTCTTATTACTAATCACAATAGCCTTAATTACTTCTTGTAATTCTGAAGATGATAGTCCAGCTTGTATGACAATTGCTACATATACAGTAGTAGAAAATGCCAATAAATCAGCTAACAAAACAACTTGTGATTTAACAAATGAGCAAGTTTATAGAGATATCCCAGATGCAACATTAGAATTGAATAAATTCCATTTAATTGACATGGGGTTTTATTACGATGAATTCGCACCATCTGGTGAAAAATATGGGAATAGATGGAAGTTTGTCAATACATTTCCAGAAGATTCTGGAATAAATGTTTATTTTAATTTTACAACTTATGGTAGTGAAATAGGTGCAAATGATACCGCTGATATGGTAGGTAATATGGATGGACATATGGAATTAGAATTCACAACATTTAAGTATGAACAACCATATGGTAAACCTAGAGCAAATTTATTCATCCGTAATAATTTAGGAATCCCAGGAGTTACACCAATTTATGATGGTTATGGCCCAGCATTTTCTATTGAAATGCCAATCAACACTGGAGATATAAAAATCACAGATATAAACACTTGTGAGGTGACATATAGGACGCAAGATACCACACCAACAACCGCTGAAGTAGAATGCTCAGCATGTGGAACAACTGTAATAATTGATGGAGTTAATTATTTTATAGAATGTAATTAAGGCAATGATGAAAAAGATTTTCAAACCTAAAAAATATCATTTCGAAAATGGAATTGAAATTGATATTAACGAACATAAAATAACCATAAGTGAAGATAAAGACAAGAAAACTCTGAACTCTGAAAACATTGATAATTTTTCACAGCGAGAATATTTTAAAGATTTGTTAACCCCAGGGGGATTAATGTTTTGGACACCAGTTGTATCTGGTGTGTTTGTCATTTTAGTCGAGATGATTTTTGGAGGATGGTCAACATTTTCATGGGGTTTCTTTTTGGTTATGTTATTGATAAACATATTAGCATTTATTGTATTAATAATTGATGCTCTGTTAGAATTAAATCTTTTTAGAATGTTTATACGTAAGTTTTTAAGTACTGAATCAATACGAGTTACAATAGGAAATAAAAGTGGAAATAATTTAGATTTTCTTGTTTATCCAGAAGAACAAACTAAGGTATTACAACTTGAAAAAACAGTTGAAGAGTTACGTAAATACAAAAATGGAACACATCAATCTACTAATAATAACACTACAAGTAGTTTAGATGAATTGGAAAAACTTGCTAACCTCAGAGATAAGGGTATTATTACTGAAGATGAGTTTAATACTAAAAAGAAAAGCCTATTAGAATTATGATTAAATAGTGATTGTTCATCTGAATTTATGTAATTGATTCAGATGAGCAACATCACCTATATATTATTTACTGATTGTCATAGTATTCTTCCTCAGCGTTATCAAATTGAGTCGTTTCATAATCAGTTGTGAACTTTTGATTTCTCATTTTTATATGCCCCCACTTCTTTTTGCATTCAATTTCAGTTGGTAGGTTTCCAATATCATATATTTCTTCCTTAAGCCAAGATTCGTATAGCCTAACACCTCTATTTGTAATTACCTTAGTACGCTTATCCCTTATTGATATTAGTAATTTATACTGTTCAGTTTTCTTCTTATCAATGAGCTTTTGAATCTTACTCTTCAATACATAAAAATCAATTAACCCGTTATTTGTATGTAAATCAGATAGCTTTAACAACTCATCGTAAATGTCACCAAAGTCTAAGAAGGGTTCAATTGAAGCTACATATTTTTTATATAATTCCTCATTCTTCTTAATCTTATCATTTAATTCATCGTCAATTGGAATTTGTTTTTCTTCTGGAGCCACCTCAACCTTTTCCTTGGAGGTATTCAAGTTTCCGTATTCTGACACCGTATAGAAATGACCTCTTTTTTGTTCATCTAAACGTACATATCCTAGCTCTTCTAAAAGCTTGAAGGCATTTCTAACGGTTGACTTATTAATACCAAACCTATTCATAAATAATGCATAAGTTGCGTTGAAATCATCAGCATCTGATAATAGACTTATTAGTATTCTTAATGCATTTCCAGACAGCCTTTTATCATGTAATATTGAATACCTTACGGTGGTAAATTCCCCTTTTTTAGTTTCTATTCTAATTACTTTTTTATTCTTTTTACTCATTTTAATATTTTATTTCATCTTTATTATTAAAAGAAAAGCTGGAGGGATGAAACCATCTGAAGCTGACTCAAATGGAACTCCAACTTAACTTTAACTAAATATAAGGGCTATCAATAAAAAAGTCAAGGACTTTGAAGTACAAATGTTGAAGGATTTTAATTTTTATTTAAAATATCCCGTATAGGTATACTTTCTACCCCTAAAATAGGGTTGCTTTTATGTACCCTTTACTATATTAGTATTATATGAACCACTTATATTGTGGTGGGTTCACTTTAGGTTCACCACACACAATAAGTGGAAAAGGTGTGTATTGAGAAATGAGGATGAATATCCGTGAGAGGGAAATGGGTAATACTAATCTCAACTAGATTGAAAATCTGTAACAGTTTGAGTGAGTATTCATCTGAGTTAAAAAATAAGAAACAATAACCTCCAACGAGCGTAAGCAATAAAAGAACAGAACGTAGTGATTGAGGAAAAACAACCTTCAACAAGCGTTAGCGTTATCTTTTTTAAAGGTAATTTTATCAAGGATTCTGTCCGTTCCCCGTTAACCTTAGGTAGCACGTGAATACTGTAGGACTTTCAACCCAACATAAGCCTATTAGGCTGTTTTAGCGTATTTCATACAGATAGTCAAGCAAACTTGTTGCTAATGTGGGCACCCCCATTTAACACCCCTCCCTGGGATAAAAGGGTAGGGTGATTTTCCCTTGTGACCTCTCTTATCATAATCTTCAAAAAAGGATTCATTACTCACAATCGGATTGCTCTTCAATTTTTTTTTAGAATTTTTCAGTATATTTTTCAACTACTTAATACTTCTTCCGTAGTTGGTCGATTTGAGTTTTTATTTGAGCTACGTTCTTTTGAAGTTGAAGCACCTTAAGCTGAATTAATATCTTATTACGCCTATCTGATGAATCTTCAAGGCTCAATTCCAATTGCTTTAAGCGTATCTTATCATTAATGTTTTCTAAATCCATAGTGTTTTAATTAAAATCTGCATAGCTGAGTATATGCTTTATTACTTCATTGGTGAAACTATTACCAATAGCATGATGTGCTGGTGTTTTCTTCAGTATATCACCAACATAACCATTCGGCAAAGTTTGAAGTTGTTCTAGTTCACTTATAGTAAATAACCTAAATAGTTTTCTAGCTTCATCATTTGACATGTTCTCAATGATTTCTAGCTTTTCACCCTTAGCTGTATTGGAAAAATCTTTATCTATGAATACTATTTGACCAATACTTTTATTTAAGTAGCGTTTTAATCCATTAACTGTATACGGTATGTTCTTAGTAAGTACAGCATTTGCTTTTCTTCGGTCTACATAACCATCTTCAATAATATTCTTTAGTATTATTTTTCTATCAATTGGTGATTCAAATTCAATGTTTGACCAATAGATACGGTGTCTATTACTGCTCGAAACTAAGTTTGAATTAACATGTACCCCTTCAACACCTAATAAGTCATTTATGGTTTGTTTGTCATGTTTACTCATACTACCAACATTTTCTAATATAAAGTACTTTGGTTTTACTTCTTTAAGTATTCTGAGAGCTTCAAATAATAATCCAGACTTTTCACCATCCAATCCTTTGCGGTCCTTACGCATACTACTTAAGTCTTGACACGGTGAACCAAATATCATTAAGTCTATTGATGGTAGTGTGGTTCCATCGACATTACGTACATCACCAATTTGTATTGTCCCAGGAAAATGATACTGTGTCACCTTAGTAGCATTTTTATCCACTTCGGATGCGAAATAGTTATTTATGGGTATGTTTAATTCTGTTAGTGCTAATTGAGCAATTGATATACCATCAAATAGGCTAAGTACATTGATTCCATTTTTAATATTCATTTAGTTAGTTGTTTCTAAATAAATATTGGCTCAAAGAGTAAAAGTCCTTGGTAAATGAAAAAACTTATAGAATCTCCCTAATGACGGGCTTTACGTAAAAAAATAAATTATCCGTATTATAACGGGAATATGAAAAAATGCTGGTGTATTCCCCGAAGTCCTTCCATATTTGTCAAATAACCTTCACTTTAATTCATTAGTTAAGGTTAAAAGCAATAAACGCAGTAAATACAAGCCTTTCGGGCTGATTAATATAAAGAAGTGAAGGTGGAATCCTTCAGAAAGAGGAAAATCAAACAAAAGTGAAACTTAAAAACTAAAATTATGAGCTTGTTGGGTCAGAAAACTAAATCAGATTACATTCCTTGGGAAGCAATGCTATCAACAGTGCTAAAGCTCGAAAGAGATGGACAACTAAAATATGCATTATTAATTGCGGTAGGTAGTTATGTAGGTTTGAGAATTTCAGATTTAAGAATTCTTCGATGGTCAGATATTCTGGATAAGCAGATTTTGGTTGTTATAGAGAAGAAGACTAAAAAGGAACGTAAAATTACAATTCACCCAGATTTACAAGAAATTGTCAAGCGTTTGCATTCAAAAATGAATCAAGATATAAACCAATATATGTTTGTGAATCGCTTTGGTGATAGACCGATAAGTATTCAACATATCAATTTTAAGTTAAAAGAAATTTTTGCTAAGTATGGAGTTGAAGGTAAATTTTCAAGTCACTGCCTTAGAAAGACTTTGTCCAGAAGAGTATATAATCAGAATGGATGCTCTGATAAAGCTTTATTGCTATTATCAGATTTACTAAACCATAGCTCTGTAAAAATTACGAAACTATACCTTGGGATTCAAGAGCAAGAAATATCAAATCTATATTTAAGCATGTAAAAAGACTGTTTTTACCTCTTTTTTAATCTTTTTTTGAGAAAAAATGCTCAAAATGTGGCAACTCGGTTAAAAAAAGGGTAGAATTGCCGTATAGGAATAAAACTCTATAAGGTTTAAACCAAATATACTATTCTGTCCGAACCACCTAAAGAATAGTTTCAGCGAACAATTAATAAAAACCATGCGAACCGAATATTCATTTATATGAATGTTCAAAAGTGTTTTGATTTCAATTTTTGAAATCGATAAGGGAATTGCTATGTCTAGTTTTTTCTATAAAAATAAATTATTAACCGCTGGTTATTAGAATATAACCAGCTATAAAAAAGTAAAAGTATGTTAAATACAGAAAATGAGAATGAGTTCAAAGCAACTTATGAAGAATTAGAATTGTCCGTGTTAGGTGGACTAAATGACGAAAACTTAGAAGCACTAAGAGTTACGTTGCAGATTAAAAAGATTGATAGTTATGATTCAATGAGGCACAACGTTGATTTATATAATGGAACCCAAACAGAAAAGTTAATCCGTAAAGTTGCTGAACGGTTAGAGGTAAGTATCATAACGTTGCGTAAAGCAATAGGCACGTTGACTGATGATTTAAAAAGTTACAGATTAGATAATATTGATAAAGTTGATGCTGAGAGTAGCATAGCATATCAATTACCTCCAGAAGAAAGCGATGAAGCCTTGGAGTTATTGAATTCACCAGACTTATTTAGTGAAACTAATAACCTAATTGGTAGCACTGGAATTATCGGAGAAGAGAATAATAGGCTTCTGATGTATTTGATATTCACTTCAAGATTATTATCTAATCCCCTTCATTGTATCAGTTTTGGTTCCAGTGGAGCTGGTAAAACACACCTTCAGTCAAAAGTAGCTGAACTAATTCCAAATGAGGATAAAGTAGAGTTCACAATGCTATCAGCAAATGCATTTTATTATTTCAAAAAAGATGAGTTAAAAAATAAGCTGATATTGATTGAAGATATGGATGGTGCTCAAGAAGGATTATTGCCGTTACGTGAATTACAAACCAAGAAACGCATCTCCAAGTCAGTAGTTCAAAAAGGAATTGGTGGAACTGGAAAGACTAATCATCTGGTTGTTGAAGGACCAGTATGCGTGAGCGGATGTACTACTCAAGAGAGCATCTACGAGGATAATTCCAATCGTTCATTCTTGTTATACATTGACGAAAGTAATGAACAAGACGAACGTATTATGAAGTATCAGCGCATGCAGTTTGCTGGAAAAGTTGATGTTGACCACCAACTGAAATGTGCTAAGCAATTACGTAACGTACAACGCTTATTGAAGCCGATACGAGTGGTTAATCCGTTTGCTGAATACTTGGAGTTACCCAAGTCAGTATTCAAGCCTAGACGTACAAATACTCACTATTTACAACTGATTGAAGTCATTACATTCTACTACCAATTCCAGCGTGAAGAAAAGTTTGATGAAATATCTGGTGAATCGTATATCGAAACAGAACTGCAAGATATTCAATTAGCCAATACGCTTATAAAAGATGTGCTATTACGTAAGTCAGATAACCTAAACGGTGTAACTCGTAATTACCTAGAAAGCTTGACAGCATATTTGAAAGCTAATAAAACAAAGGTATTTTCTAATCAAGATGTGCGTAGGGAATTCAGAATAAGTGAGCCAACATTACGTAGGTATCATAAGCTATTAATTCAAGGTGGGTATATCCGAGAGCGTGACGATATTAAAGGTCTTTCTAAGAGTTATGAGCTATTAAATTCAGATGAGTTTAAAAACTTGGAGCAGTCCATTGAGAAAGCATTGGAATTATGCATCGAGCAGTTCGTCACCTCGTCAGAGGTTCGTCACTAACATAATGACGAAGTTAAATCACTGTAAACAAGGGGGATATTGCTAACTCGTCACTAATTTTAAAATAAAAGAAAGATATGAAATCATTACAAATACAAAATGCAGCATTTAATATAATACTAAACTCATTTCAAGGTTGGTTAGGTGTTCAACGATATGCTAACGATACAATTCTTAATATGCCAATTCATTTACGTGAATTCTTCCACTATTTAGAAGCTAAAGGGCATGAAGGAATTACATTCATCACCACCAATCTAGTAACTGAGTACTATGAATACTTATCAAGTAGAAAAAACAAAAGACGTGGTGGTGCTTTGAGTAACGGTACACTTAATAAACATCAGCAATCATTGAAGTTGTTCCTAACGTACCTTAAGGAGCATAGTGCTAACTTCAACTTTGGTGTTCACCTTAGAACAGAAAAGGTAAATGATATTGATGTGAAGGACATCTTGAGTATCGAGCAGATGAAACAATTATTTGAAGCATGTTCATATTCGCATATTTCAAGTAGATTTCAATTACGAGATAAAGCAATGTTAACTATCCTTTATTCATGCGGACTTAGAAGAAATGAAGCTGTAATGTTAGATATTAAAGATGTTATGTTCGATGAGAAGTTAATACATGTTCGATTCGGGAAAAAGAGTAAAGAACGTTATGTAGCTATCAATGATTACAACTTGAGAATACTTGAAGATTATATATATGAAGCTCGACCAAAGTTTTACAAATCAAAAACATCTGAGGCATTATTCATCAATAAAAACGGAAAAAGATTACTCGGTAAAAGTCATTCAGATAGGCTTAAGGCAATCATTGAAGCAACTGAAGATGAAGAAATCCAAAGTAAACATATTACCCCACATAATCTTAGGCATGGAATCGCTACGAATTTACTACAGTCTGGAATGGCATTAGAAAAAATCAGTAGATTCCTAGGTCACTCTTCACTTGAAAGTACCCAACGTTACGTTCAAATTGTTAATCTACTTGAAGATGAATAGTTTCAGCGAGTACATGCATAAAAAGGCATATAGCACTGATACTATCCCAGGGTATGATAGATGTGTAACGAAGTTTCTAAACTGGTGTAAACAAAAGGGATATGATGTGCCTCAGCTTGATTATAAGCGGTGTTTAGAATACTTTGAATACATAGAGAATAAAAAAGGAAGTACTGGTAAAACACTTAAAAATAAGACTGTCAGCCATCAGTTAGGAACACTAAAACTATACTTCAATTACTTGGTGGATGAAAACATTCACACGAACAACCCATTAACAAATACGGTTATTCAAAATGTGAAACGTGAATACAACCATACGTTATTAACAGCTATTGAATTGGAAGAATTATATGAATCATTTGAAACTGAGAATATAAAACTACCAAGTTGCAAATCAGTAGCAGTAAGAAATAAAGTAGTAACTGGATTAGCAATCTTTCAAGGTTGTGATGCTGTTGCATTGAAGAGTCTTAAGGAGGAACATATTGACCTAAGAAAAGGTATTGTTCATATCCCAGGGACCAAGAAAACTAACGGTAGAAAATTGAAGTTGGATAGCAGTCAAACCTTTGATTTAATACAGTATATACAAGTAGACAGACCAATACTTCAAAAACGAATAGAATGCTACTCAGATGCCTTATTTCCAATGAATACCAATAGGATTAGTTGCATTACTAGTCCAGTGGTTAAGGTGTTACGAAGTATGAATCTACGTGTAACGAATCTGAAACAAATACGAGCTTCAGTTATTACATTATGGGTGACGGAACATAATTTACGTAAAGCTCAAGTAATGTGTGGTCACCGCTTCATTTCGAGTACTGAAGCTTATTTAAGGAACGACCATACAGAAATGCATGATGAAATTGGGATACATCATCCAATGCAGTAATTAAATTAAGGTATTACATTAATTCTATTGTTACTGTATCAACTCTTCTACCAACATCACCATTAATATCAATCTTCACTGTTTTTTGAGCTTCAATAAAATTAGCAACTCCAGGGTAATAATAATATTCTAAGCGTTGTTTTGTTGTAATGTCATAAATGGAGTTTTTTAATACTTTTTTAAACTCCTTACCTTTCATCCCCATTTTCTTTAAAAGTTGATTAACTACCCTTTTAGAATCTTCTGAATCAAGTGTTGTAATATGGTCAATGGAACAATACTCTTCCTCAAAATCTACTTTATCAAAAGTCAATTTACTTTTAGCTTTAATTGGGTCTCCACCAGCAAAATTAGTTATCTCATCATCATATTCAATAGCCTCTGTAATATCATACTCTAAACCAAAAGGAAAATGAATCAACATAATTTCTGCCAATACAAGTTGTTCAATACCCTCTTTTGAACTGTAAATTTCAGCAAATGGTTTCATTGCTTTTTTTATTCTTTTAATTTCTTTTGGAGTTCCCGAGCTAATTAATTCTGGCATTTTTGTAAAAAGCTCCTTAGTCATTTTAGAAATTTCTTCCCAATTTTGAATCCCTTGAAATTCACCCATCTCACTTGTTTTATATATAACGTCTGTAAAACTATATTGAGATAACTCCTTTTTGACTTCTTCTGAAAACTTATAAGTATTTAAAAGTTGATTCTTAAATTTCCAGTTGATAGTGTATGAAGTAGCAGTTGAGTCGATTACGTTAAACGTAGCCTTATACTTTGTAGTATCACTTTTCTTCAGTACACCTTTTTTCCATTGCTGTTTTAATTTAGTAACTTTATAATCATAAGAATCTCCAATAGACCAATACGAAACAAATGATACACTGGTTGTATCGGTTTCAACTTGACCAAAGATGTTAGGAATAAAGAACGAAATAAAAAATAGGGTAAGTAGTTTTTTCATATTGCGAAGGTAAATAATTAATTATTTCTCTACTAGAGAAGGGAAGTTATCTAAATCAATATTTCTAATTTTATTATTACAATTCTTAATAAGTTTCCCTAATAAGTATTTTCCAGAATCTTCTTCTTTTCCTAATCTAATGTATGTATAGCATGAATTATTAGTATCCGAATATAAATCAGAAAAGTATGATATCCCAGAGATACTACTCTCGTCAGATTCTGAGCCTAAATAAAATTGAGGGGATATTGAAGCTTGTCCAGTTACTCTAAAATTTGCTTTACCAAACTCAACCATTTCTAAACGATAATTAATTGTTGTAAAGTTTATTCTGTTAACTGTTAAGGCTATTGCTAAATTATCTTTCTTTCCAGTAAGTGTTATTCTTTGATTCATTTTAGGATGTTCTGGAAAGTAAATAGTGTCTCTATTTTCAATTATAAACATGTCGTCCACTAATGAAACATACTTAATATCAGAGTTATTAAGCTCTTTTATAAATTCGGGTGAATAATCTAAAGTATCTTTAATTTCAATATTATTTAATAGAGGTTTATATTCTCCAACCTCGTCTTGGTCAACATAAAACGTTTTAGGGTTTATAGATATTAGTATTTTTCCAAGATTATTTATTTTTACTATAGTTTTAGATGAGTCTACTTTAGTTTTAAGTTCTTCTAAAGAATATTTATCTAGTATATGACCATCTGGACCAATAACAGAGTCATGTACTGATTGAGTGTATTCAGTTATAGTTAAAGACTTATCATTTTCAAATTGATACCCCATCCATGTATAATTTGGAATGGATTGCTCATGGTCACATTCATTACCAATTTCAATAATATCTAATTCTTCTTTATTTAATTGTGTAGCTAATGATTGTACTAAGCAAACGCCATCGAATTGGTCATAAACACAATAGGTTATACTATCATTTAATGTTTTGAAATTAGTGATTTTATATTGTGAGTATTCATCATCAATTTCATAAATATCTGTTAACCAAGTTGGATATTTAACTTCAGTAGGTAATGTATTAGGTATTTGTTCTGATATAGGTGTAACTACTTCAATATTCTTGTTTATAGGAGGTGTTACGTGTTTAACTTCTTTCTTACAAGAGAATAATAATGATAAAAAAAATATTACAGAGTACTTCATAGTTTAAATGTAATAAATCAATTTGTATACCCAAATATAGGGAGGTGAAAATACCATTAAACGGGTATTTTTTAGAGTGAGAAATCTTTGTAGATTTAGCTGCAAATCACTAATAAAACGTCATTACCCCTATGTGTCTGTATTTAAAGAAAATAGGATTATTGTTTTATTAGCAAATAAATAAAACATGCCTCAAATAACTCTACCATCTGTTAGTAAATTGATTTTTGAAAATGGAAACAATTTTATTATTCAATCATATAATACAATTATTGAAACTAAAGAGTTTGAATATATAAGTGGTAACCCATTTATCTTAAAGAGTAGTGATAAATTATACTTTTTTACAAGTAAACTTGAAGACGATATTCCAGACGGATGTGATTATGCATTATTAACCACAAGAAAACCTCGAAAAAAAGATTTTTCAGAAAACAACCTAAGTATCATAAGATGGTTAAAACATCCTCTTTTTGAAGAGTTAACTCCTCAAGAAGTTGTGAATTCATGGAAAGGAGGATTCTCATTTATAAAAGAAGATATAGAAAACGATGTTAAAGGGTTGCGACCACCACAAATAGGAGCGTTATATTCTATTTTAGCTCATTGTCAAAATGCAGATGAAAGAGGGATTGTGGTAATGCCTACTGGTACTGGAAAAACAGAAACCATGTTATCGACATTAATAGCTAATGAATGTGAAAAATTATTAGTAGCTGTTCCATCTGATTCACTTAGAACTCAAATTTCTGAAAAATTTATAACGTTAGGTTTACTAAAAGAATTTGATATTGTTAGTGAAGATTGCAAATATCCAATTGTAGGAGTGATTAATCAAAAGTTTGGAAGTGATGATGAGCTATTTGACTTTATATCTAAAGCAAATGTGGTAGTGACAACAATGGCAATATTAGCTGGTTGTTCCCACCAACAAAAAGTAACAATGTCTGAAAATTTCAGCCACCTATTTGTAGATGAAGCTCATCATTCAGAAGCTAGTACTTGGAAAAAATTAATACAGTATTTTATTAATGAAAAAGTTTTTCTTTTTACAGCGACCCCATTTAGGAATGACGGTAAAAAATTAAAGGGTAAATTTATTTTCAACTTCTCACTTAAACTAGCACAAAGTCAAGGTTATTATAAGAAAATAAATTTTTTGCCAATAAGGGAATATGATAAAGATACTGCTGACAAGAAAATTGCTAAAAAAGCTGTAGAGCAACTAAGAAAGGACATTGCTGAAGGTTATAACCACATCATTATGGCTAGATGTATTACCAAAGATAGGGCTAAAAAAGTATTTGAATACTATAGTGAATATGAAGACTTAAAACCTATACTGGTATATACTGGAATAGCTGGATTAAAAGATAGAATCGAAGCTATAAAGAGTAAAGTGCATAAAATAGTTGTGTGTGTTAATATGCTTGGAGAAGGGTTTGACTTACCAGAATTAAAAATAGCAGCAATTCATGATGAAAGACAAAGTCTACCTATCACTTTGCAATTTGTTGGTAGATTCACAAGAACGTCATTTGATAGTCTTGGGAATGCAAGTTTTATCACAAATATGGCTTACCCTCCGATACAAAAAGAATTAAGTCATTTATACGCCAAAGATGCTGATTGGAATCTCTTATTACCAATGATGAGTGAAGAATCTACAGAAAAAGAAATTAACTTTCAAGAATTCCTATCTGGATTTAGAAATCTAGAAAATTCTAGTATCCCTTTTCAAAATATAAATCCAGCAATGAGTACTATTGTTTATAAAAACTCTAGTAATACTTGGTCACCGAATAATTGGAAAGAAGGGATTACTAATATAAGCACCTATGAGCATCAACTTAGCAATTATAATGAAGATAACAATACTTTAGTTATAATATTAGGAAAAGTTAATAAAGTAGAATGGGGTGATTTTGATGTAGTAAAAAACATGGAATGGAATATGATTGTTGTGCATTGGGATTATAGACCAAACAAAAATTTAGTTTTTATACATTCATCTGCTAAAGGAGTTTCTGGAAATAAATTAATGAGTGCAATTTTTGATGGTGCACACAGTTTAATTGATAGCATGGATGTTTTTAAAATATTTCATGATGTTAAGAGATTAACGTTATATAATGTTGGAGCTAGAAAAGGAATAGGGAAAGATATAAGTTTTCAATCTTTTTTTGGTAGAGGAGTACAAGATGGAATTAAACAATTAGAACAAGGAACGTTAATAAAGAATAATTTTTTTGGAGTAGGTTTTAAGGAAGGTGAAAAAATTTCATTAGGTTGCTCAGCTAAAGGAAAAATATGGTCGTATTTAAGAGGTAACTTAAATGAATTGGTTGAATGGTGTAAAATTATTGGAGACACTTTAGAAGACCCAAATATTGACCCAAACACTGTATTAGAGAATACACTTATTCCAATCTCTATTAGTGAAAGACCTAATGTGTTTCCAACTTATATTGATTGGCATCCAGATATGTATCAATATGCTGAAAATAGATATGAAGTTACTATAAATGGGAAAATTTATGATTTATCTAATTCTGAAATTAATATTATTGACACCCCACAAAACCAGCCTATTCGCTTCAGTTTTAATTGTGAAGATTTTAGTATAGTATATGAATTCATTCTAGGTTCTAGAGAGGTTTTAGGTAAAGAAGAAAATTATTATGAAGTAAGAAAATTATCTGTAGAAAAACCCATAATTACTTTTGGAAACAAAATGATGGAGCTAACTGAATTCTTTCAAGATTTGACTCCTACAATTTGGTTTGCTGATGGCTCTCATTTATTTCAAAATAAACATGTTAAACCTAAAGAAAAAATAGATAAAATACCATTAAGTAGTATCACAATTGATGATTGGGAAGGTGTTTCAATAAATAAGGAGGCACAAGGTATTTCGCCATATGTTACTGAGTCAATTCAGTATTACTTTATAGATAAAATTAAAGAAGATTTTCAAATTATCTATGATGATGACGGTAGAGGAGAAATAGCAGATATTATAGGAATCAATGATAATGACAACCATATTGACATACATCTTTTTCATCTTAAATATGCAAAAGGAGGAGCTAAAGGAAATGATATTAGCAATTTTTATGAAGTTTGCGGTCAAGCACAAAAATCATTGAGTTGGAAATATCGTGAGCGAAAAGTATTTTTTGACCACTTATTAAGAAGAGTTACTAAGAGAAGAGGAGATGATTCATGTAGCAGAATTATTAAGGGAACTGAAGAACAACTAGAGCTATTATTGACTGCTGCATCATGGCGAAAAGAAATGAAGTTTCACATATATATAGTCCAACCAAGCTTAAGAAAAAATAATGCTTCGGATGATATTTTACTGTTATTGGGGAATACTCATCACTATTTGCACACTATGGGTGATGTAGAATTAAAAGTAATTACTAGTTAATAGTTTTAGAAATATGATTAGAAAATCAATTGAATCTATTTTGAATGAAATCTTTTTCAACGGAACTGATGAAACAATAAGTATGTTGAAAGCATACGAGCTTTATGAAATCACACAAAAGAAAATTACTTTTTTTAACGATTGCATTGATAAGCCTATAGTAGATAATTTGAGTGTTGTTTATATATCATTTATTCAATCTATAAACACAAAGCTTAATGCAATAAAGAATACAGAAGACAAAGAACATCTTAAATATATTCTTTCAAATATTGGCAACCATTTAATAGATGAACTATTAAAAAATAAAAAGATAAATATAGGTGACCTTAAAAAATTAGAAGAATCACTTAAAGAGGTATATAATATATTAGGGTATGATTTTGAAGATTTTCAAAATAGAACTCAATTTACAAGAATTCTGTCGCTCCTTGAAAGCCAATCTGATATTAAAACTGAGGAGTCTCCAAAAATTTATTACGAATGGAATGGAGGTATTAATCATTTTGATGAAGTTTCTCGGAATTTAAAATCTGAAAACTCAATCCAATCAATTAAAGATTTTAAAAAACTCTTTTCCCCATCTCCAGTAAAAGTTAATTTCAATAAAGAAAATTCTGATTTTATCACTATCCTTTTTGATGCGTTATATGAGAATAAAATAATTAAACCAAAAGTTAAAAGAGGTCATCTAGCACCATTAAAGAGTCACGCTGTTGACTTTGAAAATAATGTTTTGTTTAATAAAAGTATGAAGCAAACAAAATATACTATAAAAAAAAATACAGCAAAGTATGATGTCTTAAGGTCTAAGGCTGAAAAATGGATGATAAGTTAATTCATTTAGTATTTTACTTATGAATGACCTTTGCAAAGGTCAACTTATTTATCATTTATATCCACGCTATGTTTGTCGAAAAAAGAATAATATGAATTTAGTACAATATGTAAATCACAATCAGTTAAAACCAGCTGATGCAATAGTTTTAAGAAAAAAATTTATGGGTATGGTTGACCATTATGCTATTTATTTAGGAAAAAATAGACTTGGAACTCCAGAATTTGTTGCAAATTTCACAAAGGGTGTAGGTGTTATCCCAGACGATGAAATTAAAGACCAAATGCAAAAATATATACCTCAAAAAATTGAGAGGTTTGAAGGAAGTACTTTTGAGAGAAAAAGTGCAATTGAGAGAGCAAGTTCTAGGCTTGGAGAAAATGCATATGGTTTTTTTTCTAATAACTGTGAACATTTTAAAAATTGGGTTCATTATGGTAAACAGATAAGCGAACAAGTAGATAAAGCTGGTACTGTTATGACTATCGGTGGTACAACAATGCTTGTGGGAGGTTTGTTAGCATCAAATAAGAAAACAAGAAATTGGGGAGCTGGAATACTTGTAGCTGGCGTTATTTTAAAATGCCTAGCTGAGAGAAAAGAAGTAAAAGAGAATTAATAAAATAAATTATCATTTTTTAATACTTTTACGTCACGTTCTTTAAAATACAAGTACCCTAAAAAACTACTTTGGATGACACAGCGATTTTTGGTTAGCGGTGTAATACTCCTTTGGACTGAAGCATAAAGGGTATAACAACGTTATTGCTGGTAGAGAACATCCTTATGGATATGTTGGTAAAGAAGAGAATTCTGAATTAGGTTTGGAATGGATGGATTTTGGTGCTAGGAATTATATGCCAGATATTGCTCGTTGGGGTAACCTTGACCCACTTGCAGAGTCAATGAGAAAGCATAGCCCTTATAATTATGCATTTAATAGTCCAATGCAGTTTATAGACCCAGATGGAATGGCTCCTGCATGGGTTCCAGATAGTGATGGTAATTTAGTTTCTGAGATTAATGATAACGCATCAACATTAGCTACTAAATTAAATATCACTGAAAAAGAAGCTCAAGCTATGATATCTGAACAAAAATTAAAAAATGAAGATTGTTCAACTGGGAATTGCGGGCAAAATGTTGGTTCTGGTCAAACTCTAAAAGTTGATAACGCCTTTACTAGGTCAATAGCTAAATCCAGTGGGATAACAAGAGAACAAGCATTAGGTCAAGGTTCTTTTGAAGGAGAAGATAAGAAAAATGATTGTTTCAATTGTATCGGTTCAAGTATTGCAGCAGTAGAAGGAGAAGAGATTACTCCAGAAACTGCTGGTAACCCAGGTGGAGGAGTTATGCTAAAAACTTTATTACAAGGAACAAAAGATAGTGATGGTTACGTTACTGGGAGATTTGAAGAAATAGATTCGTTAGATGATGCAGTACCAGGAAAAACAGTTGTTCAGTTTGGGGGTGACCATTTAGCCGTATATTACAATTCAAGTAACGATGGAACTCCATATCTTTACACTAAAAATGGAGATAGAGTTAAGCCTCAAGTTTCAAAGTTAAGTGATGTGAAAAAAGCTTACCCTGGCACTAGTGTAAGGTTTTATAATTATGTACCAGTAAAATAGAAGTAATGAGATATTTAATATTAGGATTAACATTAGTTGTAATGTCATGTGGAAAAGTTCATGATAATGAGATTTTTAAATCAGAACCAATTATAATTAATGATTTTTTGTCATTATCAGATAAAAAAGTAGAAACAAAGTTAATCAAGAATGAAGGGTTAGTAAAAATGTTTAATAATAAATACATTTCATTTAAAAAGTACAATTCTAAATTAAGTAAATTAAATTTTAGGTGTTGTTCAGATTATTTACTTACTGGTGTTGATAAAGAAGAAAATGAGCATTTTATTTCATTTTATACTCAGTATCCTGACGCAGGCTCTGAACTATGGGATATTTTAAAAGTCGGAATGAAAGAAGATTCTATTAATAATATTCTTAAGTTAAAAAAGGTTTATAATATGGGTGCATTCAATTATTTAATTGAAGATAATTACCTTACTTCATTTTCAATAGATAAAGGAGAAAAATATAATTATGTTAATACTATTATGGTAATTAAAACTACGGAATTAAATAAAGAACTAGACTCTGTTAATATGCAAAATTTACATTTTAAATTTATTGAAAGTACTCAATAATTTGGGTAATGGGTCAGAATAGTTGATGACTCAATAACCTAAACAACAACCAAAGGCAGCTCATATCGGGCTGCTTTCTCTTTTTATGACAAGTATTATCTGATGGAAGGTATAGGCTGAAATAACGGGGCTGAGTGTGTTGTGTGTGGTGTTAATTTTCTATCTTATTACATCAGTATATCTAAAATCTTTGTAATCTAATTTTGTTTTACCTAACAAATCTTTTCTCATTTTAAGAATTATGGTTCCAATTATCTTTCTTCCT
>Ga0209292_1002098_pt1 | contig 23346 bp, 19 predicted proteins | sample GOMGulsemesocosm_2_FD_184634 | JGI IMG/M metagenome (GOLD analysis project Ga0209292, IMG submission 184634) | Methane-oxidizing microbial communities from mesocosms in the Gulf of Mexico - GOM9C Gulf of Mexico (SPAdes) (version 2) | ecosystem: Environmental > Aquatic > Marine > Cold seeps... | reverse complement strand
TCGTCCATATTTGTCAATGAACTTGCCAACTCAGAAAGTTGAAGCAAACTTGACTGTACAGACCTAGCTTGACGATACTTTTTAAGTAAAGATTTTAACTTTGGAATTTGACGTGCGGCTAGAACGTTGTCCTTCATACCCACTTCCATCACTACTACCCATTTATTAGTATTATTATATTAGGCTCTGAACGTTTTCACTTGTATCTACTGCTAAATGTAGAGATTAGTTTACTATTTTCATAACCAAGAAAACCGACAAGTGCCGGTCTTCTTTAGAACACTTTCAGAAACTAAGTTGCCATTGACAATTTAAGTTTGTTTAGTGCATTTTTTTCTAGCTGACGTACACGTTCAGCTGAAATTTGATACTTATCCGCTAAATCTTGTAATGTAGATTTATCTTCATTCAACCAACGCGATTGAATAATATTTTGACTTCTTTCGTCTAATGTCACTAATGCGTTACTTAAACGTTGATTCGCGTGATTAGACCAATCTTTTGATTCTACCTCATCGGCCAAATCAGAAGATTTATCTTCTAAATATTGTGCTGGAGAAAAACCAGGGCTACTTGCACCATCATCTTCATCAGAAGATAATTCAAACGCTTGATCTTGGTTACTCATACGAGATTCCATTTCAAGTACATCTTTTTTAGTCACACCTAAAATTTCTGCAACATTACTTACTTCATCGTTGCTAAACCAACCTAAACGTTTTTTATTTTTTCTTAGATTAAAAAATAATTTACGTTGTGCTTTTGTTGTCGCAACTTTAACAATACGCCAATTACGTAAAACAAATTCATGAATTTCAGCTTTAATCCAATGCACGGCAAAAGACACTAATCGAACACCAACTTCTGGATTAAAACGCTTAACCGCCTTCATTAACCCAACATTACCTTCTTGAATCAAATCAGCTTGAGCAAGCCCATAACCTGAGTAGCTTTTAGCGACATGAATCACAAAGCGTAGATGCGACATGATAAGTTCTTGTGCTGCTTGTAAGTCGTTTTCATTATATAAACGAGTCGCCAATTCACGCTCACGCTCAACGGTAAGCATAGGGATGCTATATGCTGATTGCATGTACGATTCTATACTACCGCTTTGTGGAACGGTTAACATCGTAGTTTGTAAAGGTTTACTCATTTATTTATCTCCATCGAACTTATTTCTCCTCGCGATCTTAGCATTAAACCTAAAAAATCGCGAATATTTAAAGATACATTAACGTAAGTACAGTAGCTATACAACACACTATGACATTTTTTGATTACGTTTTTGTGTATATTTGTTAATTTTTGAACAATAATGTTAAATAGAAGACCATGGCGAGTCATTATTAATTTCAGGAAGTACTAATATGTATTCATATGTAGCTAGACAGCCTATTTTAGATGAACAAAAAAACATTAAAGCGTATGAACTTCTCTTTAGAGACGGAAAAAGTAATGCCTTCCCAGATATTGATCCAGATGAAGCAACATCTAATATTCTAACAAATAACCATTTAACTCTCGGCCTTGAAAAAGTTACCGCTAATTTACCTGCATTTATTAATTTTCATGAGGATGCCTTACTTAAACATTTCCCTAGTTTTCTAGATCCCGCCAGTGTGATTATTGAAATACTAGAAGATGTACCTGCCAGTAATGCGTTATTGCAAACCTGTAAATTACTAAAAAAGAAAGGTTTCAAATTAGCCTTAGACGACTTTGAATTAGACTCAAAATGGAATAAATTTTTACCTTATATCGATATTATCAAGTTTGATATTTTAGCTGTATCATTCGAAGAAATAGCTGAGTTCATCAAACAAGTAAATTTATCCCATCTTGTCTTTTTAGCGGAAAAAGTTGAAACCTTAGAACAATTCGAAGAGTTAAAAAGTATAGGCTGCACCCTGTTTCAAGGCTACTTTTTTGCCAAGCCTGAAATAATGAAACAAAAACGTTTGTCTATGTCTAAACAAAGTATTTTAGAATTATTAAGTTATTCAAGTGAAGAACAGTTTGATTTTAATGAAATGAGTGCTCTTTTCGAACAAGATCCAGGTTTAACTTATAAATTACTTAGATTCATCAACAGCCCAATATATGGTCGGCGACAAGAAATCACTTCGTTAAAACATGCTCTTGTATATATTGGTGATATAGAACTAAAAAAATTTATTGCGCTATTGGCACTTTCTGATCTTTGCCAAGATAAACCCACCGAAATAATGAGAATGTCACTCGCTCGAGCTAAATTTTGTGAGCAAATATCAAAACATCGACAAGATAACGAAAATCCACCTAAAGCATTTCTAACAGGCATACTGTCATTAATTGATGGGATTCTTGATCAAGACCTAAATACAGTCATGAACATACTTCCTATTCATTGTGAAATAAAGGCAGCCTTAATCAGTGGTGAAAATTATCTTTCTACTTATTTAATATTGTCTCAGTCTATCGAACGTGGCAATTGGGCACAGAGTGCTATGGTATGTAATGAATTAAACTTGAATTTTGATACCTGCAGTGAAGCTCATCAAACGGCGCTAGAATGGGCTGATGATATATTAAGCGTGAACTAATCTGCTGTAGGTTCGATAGCGCGTATATGTTTTCTTACTGAAATATAACTGCCAAAAAAACCTAAGAAAATAGCAATTCCAATCAGTACTGACGCCTCAGAAAATGTCAAACCATTAAGCGTAAAATTACTACGGTACAAATCTGTTAGTGTTAATAAAGCACTCGATAAGTACTGTGCAAGCAGCCATACACAACAACATGACACTAAACCTCCTAAAATCCCGTACCAAATCCCAGAATACAAGAATGGCCTTTGAATGAAGGCGTCTGTTGCTCCAACGAGTTTCATCACCGCAATAGCGTCACGTTGATTCAAAATAGACAAACGTATGGTATTGCCAATAATCAATACAACAGATAAACATAATAAAAAGGCTAAACCTAAGACAACATCTTCAATAAGTTTTGCCATAGCTTGTAAGCGAGTTAACCATTCTAGATCTAACTTCCCTTGGTCAACTTCTCGTTCTTTTTCTAGTTTTAATAATAATTCATTTGCTGCTTCAGGACGGCTAGCATGTTTAGTTGGAGTCACTAATACTGTGGCAGGTAAAGGGTTGTCTTCTAGATATTCTATAGCATCACCTAAGCCAGAGAGTTGTTTAAACTCTTCTAGTGCTGCTTCTGCTGATACATATTTAACTGATGCGATTTCTGGGTACAATGAAATACGTTGTACCATTTGTTTTGCAGATTTTTCTTTGACTGATAATTTTAAAAACAAGGTAATTTCTGATGCTGATTCCCACTGTTCTGTAACTGCCTTAGCATTGTTAACAAATAAATGCAGCGTTGCTGGTAATGTTAAGCTGATGCCCAACACTAAAACTGTCATGACTGATGTGAATGGTGTTCGCCATAAATCGCCTAAACTACCGATACATTGTTGTACGTGCCGAATGATCCCGCCAGCAAAACGTGCAGAAAATCCAAGTTTGGTTTTGGGAGGTCTTAAGGTATTACTCATAACGCGCACCTTGTGCGAAAAGACCGTCAGTGATCATGGTGCCTTGCTTTAGAGTGAGCGTACGGTATTTCATTCTCGCAATTAACCCCAAGTCATGGGTAGCAATAATCACGGTAACACCAAAGTCATTAAACTCTTCGAATAAATTAATGATATCAAGAGATAATTTAGGGTCTAAATTTCCAGTGGGTTCATCAGCAAGCAAAATAGGAGGTTTATTTACCAAAGCTCTAGCAATACCTACACGCTGTTGTTCGCCACCCGATAACATATAAGGATAATATTTTAGTTTATTACTCAAATGTACTTTATCAAGAGCAGCTTCCACACGTTTCCGTGTTTCCTTTAAGCTGTAACCTTCAATAATTAATGGCAGCGCAACATTATCAAATACGGTTCTATCCATAAGTAAATTATGGTTTTGAAATATCATGCCGATATTACGGCGCATGTAAGGAATGTCGTTATATTTAATGGTTGAAAGTTCGGTGTTATTAATTTGGATAGAGCCATTAGTTGGCTTCTCCATTAAACACATAAGTTTCAATAATGTACTTTTACCTGCTCCTGAATGACCTGTTAAAAAAGCCATTTCTCCCGTTGCTAGCTCAAAGCTAACATCTCTCAGTGCGATAAAACCGCCAGGATAAGTTTTTCCTACATTATTGAAACGAATCATATCATTGATTTTTAATTATTATTTTTGTTCATGTGAGAATAACGCATCAATGAAGTCTTCACCATTAAAAGGGCGTAAATCATCAATACCTTCACCAACCCCTAAATATCTAATAGGTATTTGATGCTTGTCTGCTACAGCAAACACTACACCACCTTTAGCGGTTCCGTCTAGTTTTGTTAAGGTTAACCCCGTTAGCCCTACTGCTTTATCAAATAAGTTAGTTTGGCTAATCGCGTTTTGTCCTGTACCTGCATCAATGGTTAACATCACTTCATGCGGGGCATTTACATCCAGTTTTTTCATTACTCGAACAACTTTTTTAAGTTCTTCCATTAAATGATCTTTGTTTTGTAATCGGCCTGCTGTATCAGCTATAAGAACATCTACACCTTTGGTTTTAGCAGAGCTTATCGCATCATAAATTACAGAGGCGCTATCTGCCCCCGTGTGTTGAGCAACAACTGGAATGTCATTTCTTTCACCCCACACTTGTAATTGCTCTACTGCTGCTGCTCGGAATGTATCACCCGCCGCTAACATCACTGATTTACCTTGCGCTTGAAACTGCTTAGCTAACTTGCCTATGGTGGTTGTTTTACCGACACCATTAACACCTACCATCAAAATAACAAACGGCCCGTCACTCTCAGGTATCTCTAACGGCTTGCTCACAGGTTCAATAACTTTTTTCAGTTCTTCTTTTAACAAGTCGTATAACACTTCAGCATCTTTAAGCTGTTTACGCGATGCTGTTTCAGTTAACGAGTCGATGATTTTAGTTGTAGTATCAACACCTACATCAGCGAGTAAAAGATGTGTTTCTAATTCTTCGAATAACTCGTCATCAATTTTTTTACCGCTAAAGAGGCTGATTAACCCGCCACCTAAATTTTGGCTGGTTTTCTTTAACCCTTGCTTTAAGCGTGCAAAAAATCCTAATTTTTCTGGCTCTGGCTCTGGCTCTGGCTCTGGCTCTGGCTCTGGCTCTGGCTCTGGCTCTGGCTCTGGCTCTGGCTCTGGCTCTGGCTCTGGCTCTGGCTCTGGCTCTGGCTCTGGCAGGTCAGTTTCGCTTTCCGAAACAGTAACTTCAACATTATTTTCAACAATTTCAGTCACCTGTTCATCTGAGTCTTGAACACTTTGTTCGTCGACTTGATCAACAGCTTCTGATGGTTCAATTACTTCTGATTCTTCTTTATCTCGGTTACCAAACCCTAACCAAGAAAACATACCTTTCTTTTTTGACATAAAACTAATTCTTCTGTGTACCATACATAATGATGGTATTAATACGCTAAACAAGGATAAAATTAGCCAACATAGTATCATTTAATATCAACGACATTAACTAATGTTTCGGTATTCCTTGATTAAGTAAGATTTTACTTCGTTTATCATGAAAAACGATCACTAAAACATAACGCAATTAGACGAATTACGCCCTCAAATGAATAAATCAAAATCAGCTAAAAATAGCCCTAAAGGCAGTATCAGAATCATCGCAGGTAAACACAGAGGGAGAAAGCTACCGGTAGTAATGGCCGAAGGATTACGACCAACTACAGATCGAGTAAAAGAAACCGTGTTTAACTGGTTAATGCCTTACTTGCCAAATAGTGTATGTTTAGATTGTTTTGCCGGCTCAGGAGGTTTAGGTTTTGAGGCACAATCTCGTGGGGCTGATTCAGTAACATTAGTCGAGCTAAATAAAATAGCAGCTAAACAACTACAGCAAAACAAAACCCTTTTAAGCGCCAATAACTTAACTGTTGAAAATACTGACATTATTCAATATTTAAATAAAAGCACAGAAAAATTCTCACTGGTATTTTTAGATCCACCTTTTAGAAAAGACTTACTTAAAAGCACCGCTCAATTACTTAATGAGAAATTTTTAACACCTAGTGCAATTATTTACGTTGAAATGGAAAGTGAAACAAATACCCATGAATTACCTGAAAACTGGCAATTACTGAAAGAGAAAATAGCCGGACAGGTAGCTTATAGATTGTATAAAAACGCGTAGTTAAAGTGTTGTAAGCTCTTTATGGTATTAATTTGAGATCATGAAAGTCGAAACTAAAATCTGTTTTACTCGATACCGCTTTCATTGTTGCAAAGTTTATTGAACCATCAGGATTGAGGTTAAAATTAACGTAGGCATCAGCTTCCAAAGTACGGTCATCCCATTTAACAATAAAAGTATTGTGTTGATAATGCACTAATTGACCTTTAAGCGCAGGTGTATGACCAAATTGCATCTGCAACTTATTATTCTTTAGTGTTATGTGAATTTCACCATACCAATCATCCGTATACGTTTGTGCATAGTGACTTAACGCTAAAGAGGGTTTTGAATCTCCTTTAATACTATTTTTTACTTTTGCTGAACGACTTTTTTCATGCTCAACACCAACCAAATACTTATCATGATAATGTGCAACCCAATCTTTATCTGGTAATTCTAGGTATTGCTCTAGAACTTCTCGATACAGTGCGTTAAATGCACCGCCGGATTGCTGATTAGTTAAAATAACCAAGCCTAAATTCTTTTCAGGCACTAGTGCGACCTTTGAGACCATACCTAAAATGCCGCCACTGTGATGTACAAGCTTCACCCCGTGATAATCATTAAGAAACCAACCTAAACCATAAGCGTAAAAATGCATTTTATCATGACGTGTAGCCGACTCAGAAACCGACAGTAATGTTCTAGGCTGCCACATAGCCTTTGATTGCTCAGCGCTATACATAAACCTTAACTCGTCATATTTACCGTTGTTTAACTGCAACTTAAGCCATTTTGCCATGTCGTTAACGCTTGACGCTACCGAGCCAGCCGAAGCAAATTTTTCTAGGAAGTTACCGCCGACAACATGAAGTTTTCCATCAAGAGGAACATGTGCTCTAGCAACATTTTTATTATTAGCTGATATTTGGGAGAAAGACGCTTTAGTGTGTTTCATACCTAATGGCGTAAATATTTGTGACTGAATAACATCGTTCCAGGCTTTTCCTGTGATCCGTTGTATCACTTCGCCAGCAACAACATACATTAAGTTATCGTAAGCAAATTCACTTCTAAAACTAGAGACTTGGGGAAGGTGTTTTAAACCTTTAATAATATCTTGAATGGTTAAGTTGGTTTCAGGCCAGATCATTAAATCGCCAGCACCTAACCCTAAGCCACTATTATGCGACAGTAAATCAATGATAGTGAACTCATTCGTTACATAGGGGTTGGGCAGTTGAAATTCGGGGATAATATCGATGACTCTGGTTTGCCAAGTCAATCGGTGCTGATCAACCAATTGCGCTAACAAAGCCGCGGTCATCGCTTTAGTATTTGAAGCAATACCAAACAAAGTATCCGGTGTTACTTTGTTTGATTTACCGTGTTCAATAACACCAAAACCTTTACTAAAAACAACGTGGTTGTCTTTTACAATAGCAACGGCAACACCCGGAACTTGGAACTTGTTCATTGCATTGATAATTACAGTTTCAATGTTTTTATTTTTTGTTTTCGTATCGGCTAAACTAGCCGTACTAATAACTAGGCTACAAAAAAATAAACTCCAAGCAAGCAACTGTTTCATCAATAACCCTGCTAAATTTCAATACCTAAGTTAGATAAACCTTCTTCAAGCACTATCGATTTGGCATGTACACAAGATTTCTTATTTTCTTGCGCTATTTGAATGTACTTAAACAGTTCTTGTTGAGTACCTGTTTCCCACTCCATTAATGGGTGTGAATCTATCATTTCATCGGTGATTAATTCATGATCTTGACTCAATACTAACTCAACATATTTCAACACACTGTTTTCAGAAAGTTTACTCACATTTTCACAGCCGTCAGAACTTTTGTCTTGCATGATTTGAAATAAAGAGACCATAGCCATACAGGCATCTAATGCAGGGTAAACACCAAAAAAATCAAAGCTTTCAGGATCTGGAATTTGAGGTTCAAGCTTGGTAAGTTGTGCTTCGTAATTAATTTTACAGCGATTATTTTTATCTAACCATTGCCAAACAGTGTCTAATTGATTACGTAATATTGAAAATTGACCAAACTCAGTTGTTTCAGAAAATAGTTTGTAATTAGGTAGCATACGTTCAAGTAATGCTGCGCTATATGCGATTTGTTGCCATTGGCTTAACGTTGAAAATGAAAGAGCTTCAGGCATTATTCATGGCCAATTTTATATTGAGTTTTATCATTTTTACCTATTTATTATTTAATTGCTTTTGAGCGTATTCAAAGCGTAGACGATATTCTCGTATTTTATCTTCTAATTCACTCACTTCTTGATCTAATTTCACACTGAGCTCTAGGTTCTCGTCACGTAAGTACTTAATTGTATCACGTGCTTTATTGTATTCAGCCTCTTGTTTTTCTTTATTTGCTTCAACACGCTCTTTTACCTCAACCAACTTTTGATTGGCCGTGTCATGCTTTTCTTTCAGGTTAACAATTTCTTGTTGGTACGAATCAACCGAGTTATTTGTTTCTTCATATAGCGACACAAGTTTTTCATGCTTTTCACTTAAAGTAGCTATTTCTTTATCCGCAGAGGATGCTTTAGTGGTCAGTTCATCCATTAGTGATTTTTGATCTTTTAATGCTTGTTCTGATTGTTCAAGTGCGGCTTGGTGATCTTTTTTCAACACGTCTAAATTACTGTTTTGTTCTTTATTTTTACTTTCGAGTTCTTTAATCAAACTCTGCTCTTGAGCGAGTGATTTATTCACTGAAACTAATGCAAGCTCATGAGATTTATCTTTTTCTTCAAGTACTTGTTCTTGCTTTTTTTGCTCTTCTTCTAAGGTTTTCAGTGAACTGTTTTGTGATTCAATACGAACTTTAAATTGCTCAGTATTTTTCACAAGGGCTTCCATCTCTGCTCGATGTTTATCAATACTTTGTTTTAATGAATCAATTTCCAATAAATGTTTACTTTGTAACTCACCTTTAGCCTTTCTTTCAGATTCAAGTAAGTTTTGAGTATCTTTAGCTACTTTTTCACTGCTATCTGCTTTACTGCTTGATTCTTTTTCACTTTGTTGTAATTTATTCAATTCAGCTTTAATGTTATTCACGTTTTGTTGTTCATCAACCAAGCTTTGTTTTGATGAATCAATAGTCTTAGTTAATTCTTCTACATTAGAGCTTAATTTATTGCTGGTTTGCTTTTCAGTATCTAATGATTGCTCTAACGAGGTAACTTTGTCTTTGTAAGAATCAATTTCTTTCGTTAATGTTTGTTCAAGCTTAACTTTCTGCTCTTCAGCGAGCGTAATATCTTTATTCAGTTTTTCGGTTAACGCTTTTTCATCACCTGCATGTTTATTTGATTGACTGAGGTTGTTTGATAATTCAGTAACTTTAGATGTTAACGATGACGTATTGGACTTTTCATTTGTTAGTTGTTGCTCAAGTCCATTAACGGCTTGTTTTAAGTTAACAATATCGGTTTGATATTGCTTAACAACATTTTGCTCTTCGTTTAATTTTTTATTTGAAGTTTCAGACTGTTGGCTATGCTCTGCTTTAAGGAAGTCTAATTCACTAGTGGTATTATTAAGTTTAAGCGTTAGCTCTGATATTTGATGATTTTGAACTTCAAGGGTTGCAGCCTTTGCTTTATCATTTTTACTTAAGCTATTTTCGGAGGCTTCTAATGTACTTACCTTTGTATTAAGGCTTTCTATTGTTTTTGTTAATTCGTTAACGTTTTTATTTTTGTCGTCGTGTTGCGCAGTCATTTTGTTTAACGACTCAGATACCATGGAAAGCTCAGCTAACTTTTCTTTTAATACGACCTCTGTATCTGTTAATTTGGCGTTATTGAGTTGCTCGTTATTTTTAATGGATTCATCACGGCTCAATAGCTCTGCTTGTAGTGCAGATATTTTATTCTCAAGCTGTGAAACATCTTCAAGTGAAGACTCTTTTGACTTATCTAATACTGTTTGTAGTTCATCGCATTCTTTTTTTAGTAATAGATAACTTTGATGTTTTTCAATAACGTCGTTCGTGATTTCTGCCGTTTCTGATAAATTAGAAACCAATGCAGAAACTCTGTCCTCTATTTGAACGTAGATATCTCCAGCAATACTTTGAATTTGCTCATCAAGCTCCAAAGACGACTTTTTTTGCTGTGTCATAATCCCTCAATACAATTTTTAAAAACATTTAAGATAAATTAACACAGGTTTACCAATGTGTTAATGGTTAATTTTTATCAAGTAAAGATGAATGACGATAAGTTTCGCTATGTTGTTTGAATAACAAGGTAAAAACCTAAAAAACTACTAAAAATAAGATAAATATCGCAGAAATAAAAAAAGGGCTATAAGCCCTTTTCATAAAATACGAATATTAAATCAAACGTTTATTTTGTTTCTTCAGCCGTTACAGGTTGAAATTTGATATTAGCAACTTTTAATTCTGCTGCGCTCTTATTACGTAATTGCGCTAAACGGTTTGTTTGAGCAATAGAGCCTAACATAGCGTGAATTGGAATGAATAAACCACGTTTATGGAAGTCTAATACTTTATCGTCAGACAAGTCTTGTAATTTAGCTTCATCAATACCAAATAAACCTACTAATTTTTTAGTTTGATTATTATTAAAAGTAATTTGTAGCTCAAGCTCTTTAAGTAATTCATTTTCTTCAAGTTCTTTAATGAACTTTTCAGACATTACTTCGCTTTCGTATAATCGACCTAATGACTCTTGAACACCTTTATAGAAATCAGTGTCTTTACCGTCTGCATCAAATAAAGCGTTGTCTTTATCTTCACCAACAAATTTGCTGTCTAAATCAATACACGTTGTTAATGTATTTTCTTTTTCAGGATCTAAACCTAAACCAAAAGGTACCATTGAGATGCTTTGAGGAACGTAGATAGCTTCCCACTTATCGTCATTGTGGTATAAGTTTTCACCCGCTTCTAAACCTAACATTACAACACTACGAAAACGTGAAGACTCGGGATCTTTAACAACAATAATTGGGTAACTTGTTGCAGCTTGTGAAAACTCTAACGCGTTAATTGGTGCGATGTGCTGATCAGCAACGTGTGATAAATCACGCTTAGATGATACTTTTACATTTTTATGTTGATCACTTTTTACAGGAACATTATTAGCCATTTTTATTTTCTCTATTTTTTAGCTGCTTGTTATTGTTGATAACTACAAACTTCTCAAATTGTTATAAACTGTTATGGTGACGTACTTATGAGCTTTCAATGGCAATTTTATAAAAAATGAATAATTTTTTACCTCCATTATTATTATGTATATTTATTTCAATGGCATGTACACCATTTTATAGCGAAGCTTTACCAAAATTTAAAGCTGAATTTGGCAAGAAGCCTGACGGAACGCCAAGGATCAGACTAACAAATCAAACAACTTTAACCCTTGCCTGCTATATTTCTATCGACGGATACAAAAAGAAATTTGTTTTAGCACCGTTTAAATCCTCTCGTTGGTATGCCGCGGCAAATAATCGATATGATCATACTAGCTTCCGTACTTGGTGTGATTCATTAGAGTTTCACCCTGAATACAAAAAATATCATAAATTTTAGATCTGGTTTAATTCTATTTAAATGACATCATTTACTTTGTTAAAAGCTTAAATTTTTATATCATATTTGTTCAATTGGCGCACAACACACTTACTTTAATGAAAAAAACACATAAATTACTATCAGGTATATTACTCGCGAGTTCGGCATTAGGTTTACTAGGGTGTCAATCTTCTCAGACAATTTCACCTGAAATGTCGAAGGTTACTGAACAATTTATCATAGGAACCTATACGCAAAACGGTAGCCAAGGTGTCTATAAAGTAACTTTAGATGCTAATTCACAAACATTAACTAATAACGGTGTTGTAGCACTAGGAACTAACCCTTCCTACTTAGCTCTATCAAAAAAACAAGATTGGTTCTTTGCAGCTACAGGTAAAGAATCGGGCAGTATTGATACGTTCTTATTAGATGAACAATCTAACAGCTATAAACTTCAGCAACATATTAAAGGGCTAGGTAAAGATACTTGCCATATATCGTTAAACCCACAAGAAACCCAATTAGCCGTTGCCAACTACTCTTCAAGTGACGTTTATTTATTCGATATACACCCTGAAACTAAAGCACTTACTCAAAAAGGGTATTTTAAAAATAAGGGAACTGGACCAAGCAATCGCCAGGAAAAGTCCCATATGCACTACGTTCAATGGGACAAATCTGGCCGATTTTTATATGCGGTTGATCTAGGCACTGATGAAGTAATTGCTTTTGATGCACAAGACAAAAGCTTCTCTCCTATTGTTGCAGCAAAACTCACCGCTGGAGATGGCCCTCGTCATTTAACGTTTCACCCGACTAAACCATGGGTGTATGTATTGAACGAATTAAGCAACTCATTAGCTGTATTCTCGCAAGATGCTGCAACTGGAAAATTGACGTTAAAACAGCAAACCTCTATGTTGATGACACCTTCAAAAAACAATACCTCGTCGGCAATAAAAATATCAGATGACGGCCAATATATTTATGCAGGTGTAAGAGGTATTAATGAAATTGCAGTTTTCAAGATAAACGCTGATGGTTTTGCAAAGTTATTACAATCACATCCAACATTAGGTAACTGGCCTAGAGATATAAATTTGTCGGCTGATCAAAAACATCTGCTCATCGCCAATCAAAAATCAAATACCATTACCGTGTTAAATAGAGATAAGAAAACCGGCTTACTTTCAAGTTCACCAATGACACTCAATATTTCTACTCCGTCGTATATTGGCAACTACAAATAGTCAGCGATCGAAAGGTATGAATAACAAGAGCTTCCAATGAAGCTCTTTTTTTACCAATAGTCCCAGCAAACACGTTTAATCTAATACCACAAAACTGCTAATCGTTAATCGGCCTGTTCTAATATCACTAAACAAGCCCATATTAGGGCGAATATTCCCTGAGTGTAAGGCGTTACTCGGATAAATAACCATTCTGTTCATTTGAGCGTTTACTGAATGTATCTGCTCAAACAGGGTTGAATTTCCTTCAATATAATGCGGCTGCTGATGAAGCTTTTCAGCAACAGCTTGTTGTTTTAACAATCCTGTATATTGAGCAAACCGAGATTCGCCTATGGTTTCAAATCCGGTTTTTTTATGACGATAAAAAGAAGTGCCACCATGTTGCTCATCACATAAATAATGAACCATAGCGAACTGATTATCTGCAGCCGTATCAAAATGCGGTAACATTTGAATCGGTCTTAACTTATCTACCGGTGTGGTGGTTATTGAAAAAGCAGACAATACCACTTTGGCTATATCAGCCGATAAATTGCCAAACGATTGCTGTAACAATGGTAATAATTGAGGAATAGCCGCCACATAATTTGCAGGTGATACTTTTCGAACGCCAGGATAAAAATCGCTTGCTTGAGTACTAAAGCCACGATTTTGAGAAATTTCCTGCGCCAGCCAACGGATCAAACTTTCAGGTTCATCAATAAGGTTATCGATCACCAAAACCGGAATAGCTTCGTTACCGACATAACTTAATGACGTTTTCATGTTTGCATTAAGTTTCACCTCAACCACTGGTATTACTCTTTAGCCGAAGTGATTTTTTCATTTTTTCTTTCGATTAACGCATAAACCTGACCAAGTGAAGCGATCATAGTGTAAATAGGCTGCAACAAAGCTGATTTATGCAAAGTGATCACGTGTTCGTTAGTTAATGCCGCTAATTTGTCTTGATTGATAGTATATAAACCATTTAAACGCATACGTTGTTCATTAACAAAGGTGACCTCTAAGGATAACGGCTGTAACAAATCAAACTGCTTCAATAGGTCGAGTAATTTAGCGTTATCAAGTTCACCTTGCAGTAAGTGTGATAAACACTGTTTAGATTGCTGAAAATATTCACTTTCAGCACCTGAATCGGTATAAACCTTTTGTAACTGCGGATCAGACTCAACCGATTGTTTACTTATCATTGGGCTATTGGTATCTATACAAACAACATAATCTTGAGCATCACCTTTTGATGCCCGTTCACTGGCTTTTCCTAAGAAAAATGGCTGACGTTGTACTTGTAATGGTAAGTAAATCCCTTGCCATTGGTTATTTTCCCAGAAAAGGTTTTCTTCTTGGTCAAACCCCAACATAGCGGCAAACGTAAACTCACCAGTTTCTTCATTTTTAGTTAAAACAATGGGGTATTGCACCGCTAAATTGGTAAATTCTGGTACTACCGCGGGAATTAAGCGTAAGTTAGCTCCATGCGCTTCCGCTTTAGCAGGGTTAAGCACTAAGTTTTTATGCGCTTCATTATTAATTTCTACAAGGTTTTCCATCATATTTCTCTTTTATTCTTATCGTTGAACGAGTAAAAGCTTCCGCAATTAGATAATACGAAGTGCCAAACTACATTGAGCTAAAACCATACTGGCGAATTTTATCCAGCAGTTCTCTATTACTGGGTAAAGCAGCATTAGCTTTTTTTATCATTTCTTTGTTTTTAGCAAATTGCTGATCAGCAAACGATCTATTATTAAGTAAATATTGCGATTGAGTATAATCACTTTCAAAGCCCATACCATAAAGCACATATTGATAACTCGCTGCCGGAAACACTTCGTTGTTACTGGTAAAGTCAAAATCTGCAGGCGCTCGGTGTTCCCATAATTTCATTAATTCAAGCAAACTGTCTGGTATAGATTTTGGATCTCGGTTATCAGCCCAAAAGTCTTCGGTGCGTTTACTTAACATATAATGCAGCTTCAAAAAATCGATAATCTTATCCCATCGATATAAAAATGTTTCGTTAAAGCGTTTTGCGACTATATCCATAGCATCACGCGTTGCAGGTAACTGTTCGCATATCATTTGTGCTGAAAGCTCTACCAATACTAAAGCTGAAGCTTCTAGTGGCTCTAAAAAACCAGCAGATAAACCTACTGCTACACAGTTATTAGTCCAGAATTTTTCACGATGACCACTTTTAATAGGTATTTTTCTGATATTCAAAGAATCAATTTTAGGTCCTACATATTTAGCTAAAACCGCTCTCGCTTGCTCTTCACTACTGTATTTACTCGAATAGACATAACCAACACCACGGCGATGTTGTAAACCTATGTCCCAAATCCAACCTGCTTCTTGACCGGTTGAAATAGTATGTGAAGCAATTGGCGTATTTTCATCTTCATATGGTACTTGTACTGCTAATGCCGTATCAATAAACAGCACATCACTACACGACTTAAAAGGCACCTTAAAGTGCTTACCCAGTAACAAAGATGAAAAGCCGGTACAGTCCACGAAGAGATCGCCTGATAAGTTACCATTTTCTTTAGTGGCAACGGCACCGATATCACCGTTTTCAAGCGATTGAATACCAACAACATCATCTAATACATGTTGTACACCAAGCTTTTCGGTACAATGCTTTTGGAGAAAAACGGCAAATTTTCCGGAGTCTAAGTGATAAGCGTAATTAGCAATCGCATCAAACTCGGGCGTTCTAATGGTTTTGGGGGCTAAACCTTGTTCACAAACAGCTTCTTGAAAACACACCGCTTGAGAAAATGAATCTTTATTTTGATTTTGCTGAGCAAGCCAATAACCGGCCATGTCTGCTTTGCTAAAACCTTGCGGTAATACTAACGGATGATAATAAAAATCTTCTGGTGCTCCATCAACCCACTTTGCAAATTTAGCTCCCTGCTTAAAACTCGCATCACATTCTCGAATAAAGTCAGTTTCACTAATACCTAAAGCAATTAGCGTGCTTCGCATCGTTGGCCAGGTGCCTTCACCTACCCCAATAGCTGGTACCGTTGGCGATTCAACCAAAACCACTTCTATGCCGGTTTCAGTATTCGCTTTATGATGTGCCGCTAAGCGACCAGCAGTAAGCCAACCGGCAATGCCACCACCAACTACAACGACCTTTTTCACCGGGTTATTTACATCTGCAGAGTTATTTGTTGAATTATTCATTTCGCACCACTTATTGATCGAAAAAATATGGGAAAAGCTAAAAATGAAAAACGCCTACTGACTAGCAGTAGACGTTTTATTCGCTTTAAGTGTGGTTAGAAACTACCTCTAACACCAAAAGCAAAGCGGCGTCCGCTGTCTTCAATTAATAATAATTGATTGGCAAAGCGACCACGTTTGTGAACGTACTCTTCAGTTAAGTTAATACCTTCGAAAAATACCGAAATATTATCAGTAACATCGTAGCTACCACTCACATCAACTTGTGCATAATCTTCAACAATTGTTACACCATCACCATTTGATTGGGTAAGTGATTGCAGGAATGAATCACGGTAGTTGTATGCAATACGTGCTTGGAATGGACCATTTTCGTAAAAGCCCACTAAGTTATAAGAATCACTTAAACCGGGTAATGCAAAAACTTGTGTAATATCTGCTGGATCAAAAGCCGTATCACTACCAACCAGTGTAGCATTGGCAATAAAACCAAAACCGGTATCACTAAAAGTATGTTGTAGTGCTAATTCCCAACCATCAACAATAGAAGACTCGCTATTGTTTGGTAAAGTATTAGTAAATACCGCTGTAGTATCTCCAGAGTCTGGATTATCAACATCTGTACCCGTAGATGGATCAGTTAATAAACCACCACCAGCAAGCTCAAATGTTAATGACTCTGTTGAATTAACAATAAAGTTAGCAACATTCTTTCTAAAGTAACCCGCTGACAAGTAACTTGCTTCTGCATAATACCATTCAGCCGAGAAATCTAAATTGTTAGAAGTAAACGGTTCTAATTCTGGGTTACCAGAAGTAGACGTTAAGTTACCACCTTGACGTGTTGTACCAATAACCGTTACTGGCGACATACTGTCTAGCGTAGGGCGAGTAATAGATTGTGATGCAGCAAAACGAACAACTAGGTCATCGTTAACCTCTAACTTAGCACTAATATTAGGAAGAATAGCTTCGTAATCAGAACTTTCGGTAATTGATTCTGCAGCACCGAAACTCGCTAACATTTCAGTTTTATCCAAAATAACCAGTTCAGAAACAGGTTCATCAGTACCGTCAACATCAACACTGGTTGACTCATATCTAAAACCAGCTGTTACCGACAGTGGCATTTCAGCTAATTCAGCTTCAAAGTCAAGTTCTGCATAAAACGAGAAGGTGTCTTCTGTAATTTCAAAGGACTTATTACGTTTTTCAGCATCAAAACTAATTGCATTGCCGTTAGCTGCTGCAAATTGCTCTAAAAAAGCAAAGTTTGCTTCACCGTCATGCGCTAACCAAGAGGTAGGCATACGACCACTGCCACTTACATCAGCTAAATAGTCACTACCTGCGTCAAACACATATTGTGAAAAGCCATCCATGTTCGGCGCGTCTGGGTAACCACAAAAGGCACAGTGAATACCAGCACCTTCGTTGTCCCAACGTTCTAAACTTTTGGTTTCAGATGAATACATAGCACCAAACTTAACCGCAGCTAAACCACTATCACCATCATCAACCCAAGTATTATCCCAACGAACTTGGTCAACACTATCTTCAACAGCCCAACCACGACGTAACATAACATGAGCACGGCTGTTAGCTGGATCTAAATGATCTGATACACCTGCTGGAGTTACGTTTACATCATATGCTACGCCATCAACTTCTTGCTGACCGCTGTAAACATCTGCATTCGCGCTAGCAAATTCACTCGCGTAAGGAAGAATGTTTTCGTCAATTTGGAAACGTACACGGTTTGCATAACCAATTAATGATAATTGATCGCCACGACCATTGTTTGCTTCACGTTCAGCACTTGAATGACTGATGTCAAACGTCATGTTTAGGTTGTCGTTAACATCCCAATCAAAGTTTAAACCCATAGAGCTAGACGTTGTTAAACGGTCAAACTTTTTAGCATGCATATCAGTTGCTAAACCAACTTCTTGGTACAAGTCGATAACCGTACCGTTAGCATCTACTGTAGGACCTGCTGCACCATCAAAACCTTCAAGGTTTGGTGCAGTAAACCAATGACCGTAAGATGTTGTATTAGATTCAACATCGAAATCAGAATAAAGCACGTCAGCAGTAACAATTAAATTGTCGTTAGGTGCGTATTGCAGTACTAAGTTAGTATTAGTACGTGTACGTTCTTCAGTGGTAACTTTATGATCGTAGTTACGAGGAGAAAATATGTTACCTGTATACGCTTGGCCACTTTCTGTTTGTGGGTTAGGAACACCGACATTTTCTAACCAACCATCTGTTTGAGCTTGATTTAGTCGAGTTTCTCGAGATTGATGTGAAACAGCAAATAAAACACCGAAAGTTTCATCATCAAATGTATTACTGATCAAACCAGAAATTTCTGGCGTTAATTCTTCGCTATTACCGTCGTAAATACCTTTAATACTACCCGCAACTTTAAAACCACTAATAGCAAATGGACGTGCTGTATTTATGTTTACTGTAGAACCGATACCACCTGATTGAACAGTTGCAGTAGACGTTTTGTGAACATCTAAACTTTTTACTAAATCTGAAGAGATGGTGTCAAAACTAAAGGCTCTGCTTTGGTTTTCTGACGCCATTTGGCGACCGTTTACCAATACGGTATTAAATTCTGGACCAAAACCACGTACTGTGATTAATTGCCCTTCACCGCCAGAACGGTCAATAGAAACCCCTGTAATACGCTGTAAAGACTCAGCAAGGTTGGTATCAGGAAACTTACCGATATCTTCTGCTGAAATTGAATCAACTACACCGAAAGCTTCACGCTTTGCGTCCATAGCACGGCCTAACGCACCTCTTATTCCCCTAACTTCAATGATTTCAGTTTCTTTAACTTCACTTGCTTCTGCAGCTATTGAAGGTGCTGCTGTAACCGCACTAACTACTGCGATTATGGCACTTGCCACCTTATGCTTTTTATAATTTTTCATGTCGTTTGTTCTCTCAAAACTTGGATCAATTAAGATCGATAATTGCCCACTTTCGCCAATATCTGTTTTGAGGCCGGTATTTTTAAGTAATCGATTCAATGCATCCATTATGGAATATTGACCCAATACTTTATTTGTTGTTTTATCCGCTATTTGATCTAGCGGAAAAAGTAACGTTATGTCGGCCTGTTCAGCAAAATTTATCAACGAGAGATCGGCTCTTTGTCTTGGAATATTGAATATTACCTTGTCTGAATCTTCAGCTAATTCAGCCCAACTCGGTGAGCTAAAAAGCAAAACAAAACAGAAGATATGTACTGGTAAAGTTCTACATCCTGCATGTATTAATTTTCGCCATACATAAAACAAAGACGACTGGCCTTTTTTTTTCCTCCATAAATATTTGGAAATATTTTTAATTATCTTTTGAGAAAAGAAGTTCATATTTATTTTTGTTAAAGCCTTTTTTATTCTTTTAATAACGTTTTATAGGACTTAAAAACATATAATCACAATTAAAACATAACGTTAATTTTAATCGTCATATGCTATCTTTCACGGACTTTAATCAATCAAGGTTTGTGAATAGCTTGACCTTATTCAACTCCACGAACAATTACAACCACAATAGTTCAATCTTATTTTTCAAAATGTTTACTATATTGAACAAAATTTTATAATCGATGAGATAAATTATAATTTTTTAATCTCTAAACAATGTTAAGAAGCTAAACTTAGCTGTATTAATAATTTTAAATATAATCACTTTTTTATAGCGGATTTTTTTTCATCAATCGTCTATAAGGTACTTGGATCTATTAAATCGATAACTCTAAGTAAATTTAATGAATTGAAAATCACCAAAAATACATAAGTTAGAGTGATAAAATGCCGAACAATACATTGTTTTATAAAATATATTTAGCTTCACGAAAAAGCATTTCTCGTGTAGTGTCGAGTATTGTTCCACCGCACGAAATAGAAGATATTGTTCAAGAAACATACGTTCGAATTTGTCAAATAGAAAACGTAGATAAAATATCTTCACCTAAGTCTTTCATGTTTAAAACGGCACGGAACCTAGCATTAGATTATCAAAAACAAGCTAACGTAAAACTCGTCGACACTATTGACGACATGGGAACATTAGAATACTTATTATCAGACGATGTTGATGAAATGTATGAGGCGGCTAAAATTCATGGTGAGTTTTCTCATTTTTGTGAAGCTGTTCGTCAATTACCCGTACAATGTAGAAAAGTATTCGTATTAAAGAAAGTTTATGGATATTCGCAGCGCGAGATCGCTGTTCAATTAAGCCTTAGTGAAAGTACCGTGGAAAAACATATATCGACAGGCATGAAGCGTTGCACGCTCTTTATGCGAAAAGTAAACAATCAAGCCAAGGATAAAAAACCGTCTGTGGCCAGTATCGTAGGAGGATCTCATGAGTAACATTCATCAGATCCATCAAAACTCATCTCAAGATAAAGCAGCAGAGCAAGCTGAAGAGTTACAAGTTGAAATAGCAAGTGACTGGGTATCAAAACTTGACCGTAACTTATCTAAAGAGGAAGAAAAGCAACTTAAAGCTTGGTTAGCATCAAACCCAGAGAATACAGCAGTACTGCTTGAAGTGGCCCAACTTTGGGACAAAATGGAGCAGCTCAGTCGTTTGTCTGATATTTTTCCTGAAACAGAAGTTAAACAGCGTAGAAACATCGTCGTAGGTATTGCGGCATCTGTTGTGATTGCGTTCACCTTTCTTCTTTTTCAAGGTGGAACATTCAATTTTAACCCTTCGTCTTCAATTGTTGCGATACAGACTAATTATCAAACAGCGGTAGGTGAAAGCAACACCATTAACCTGCCAGACAATAGTAAGATAGTGTTGAATACCAATAGTTTTGTACAAATAAGATATACACAAAATGCTAGGATAATAGAACTCCAACGCGGTGAAATTCATATTGATGTTGCTCATGATACCTCTCGACCATTAAGTGTAATTGCAGGCGGAAAAGTTATTCAAGCAGTAGGTACAACTTTTAATGTTGAAGTACGCAGTAAACTCGTTGAACTGATCGTAACCGACGGAAAAGTACTGGTAGCGACAAAAAGTAATAATGCCTCCGATGAAATCGAGCAAATGATAAAACGCTTGCCGCAAAACTCAATGGCCATTTCGAAGGGCGAAAAAGTCGATTTAGATACATCAGGCGCCGCTCAAGAAGAAGTTAAAAAAGTAGATCTTGTTGAAATTGCAGCTAACTTAAGTTGGCAGCAGGGTAATTTAATTTTTAGAGGCGAATCTTTAGCGGAAGCCATGGCCGAAATAAGTCGCTATACCGACATAGAATTTGAATTAGCTGATGATAAAGACTTACATAAGGTGAAAGTTGCGGGCATGTTCAAAACTGGCGATGTTACGGGTTTGCTTGATGTACTGAGTCGAAACTTCAACATCAGTTACACAAAAGTTGGCCAAGATAAAATTATTTTACAATATGCCGGTTAATACGTTCATTAACGTAAGCCGAATTCAAATTAACTCATCAGGCTTAACTGCGTAGTTAAGCCAACACTCTCATATGTAAATCTTCGCTATTTTTCATATCAAAAATGCGTTTTTTTCTTGAGAAAAATTTAATAAAAATAACAATCTAGGAAGCCTCACATGAATAATAACGAGCAAATAATTGCAGCCGATCCACCACTCTCATCCACACAAGAAAATGAAAGCTCTGTACTTTTTGTATTATTCATTTCAAGTATTGCTGCGCTAGGTGGCTTTTTATTTGGTTTCGACTCAGGCGTCATAAACGGCACAGTAACCGCCTTGGGTGTCGCCTTTCAATCAAGCGATGTGGCAACAGGCTTTAATGTTGCTTCGGTATTATTAGGGTGTGCCGTTGGTGCATTAGCCGCAGGACCAATTTCAGATAAGTATGGCCGTAAGCCAATAATGATCATCACCGCGATGATTTTTGCTATAAGTGCCTTAGGCTCAGGGATTTCGACCTCATCAGCAGAATTTATTTTTTACCGATTAGTAGGCGGATTAGGTATAGGTGCTGCATCAGTACTAGCGCCAGCTTACATTGCTGAAGTAGCGCCAGCGGCATTGCGTGGCCGTTTAGCAACATTGCAACAACTGGCAATCGTTTTGGGCTTATTCGCGGCATTCTTAAGTAACTACTTAATCGCCACTTCCGCTGGAGGTGCTGAAAACAGCTTTTTATTAGATATAGAAGCATGGCGTTGGATGTTTTGGGTTGAACTTATCCCTGCCGTGCTATTTTTTATCGGCGTATTATTTATTCCTGAATCGCCTCGCTATTTAGTCGCAAAAGGAAAAACCAGCGAAGCTAAAAAAGTATTTCAGCGCATTAGTGCCGGTTCTGAAAATGAACTTATATCAGATGTAGAAAACTCACTAAACAATAACAGTAAATCAAGCCTTGCTGATATATTCATTGACGGTAAACGTAAAATACACCCTATTATTTGGGTAGGTATTGGCTTATCTGTATTTCAACAGTTTGTTGGTATTAACGTAGTATTTTATTACGGGGCTGAACTGTGGCAAGCCGCAGGATTTGACGAGACACAATCATTACTTATCAATGTAATTGCCGGTATAACTAATATAGTATCGACCTTTATCGCTATTTCACTCATAGACAAAATTGGCCGTAAACCACTACTTTTAGTAGGTAGTATAGGTATGTTTGTTAGCTTAGGCGCGCTTAGTTATATATTTGGTTCTGCTGGATTTGATGAACTAGGTAAAATTGCCTTAACCGATGGTATGGGTACTTTTGCACTTATTATGGCAAACCTTTTTGTTGTGTTTTTCGGTATTAGCTGGGGGCCTGTAGTATGGGTACTGCTTGGTGAAATGTTTAATAACAGAATAAGAGGTATGGCTTTAGCTATTGCAGCAAGTACACAGTGGATTGCAAACTTTGCCATAACCATGACCTTCCCTATTTTATTAGGTTCAATAGGATTAGCTGGCGCTTACGGCTTATACACTTTATCGGCAGGTTTCAGTATTTATTTTGTTATTAAATACATTAAAGAAACCAAAGGTGTTCGCCTAGAAAACAT
>Ga0209292_1002097_pt1 | contig 23352 bp, 15 predicted proteins | sample GOMGulsemesocosm_2_FD_184634 | JGI IMG/M metagenome (GOLD analysis project Ga0209292, IMG submission 184634) | Methane-oxidizing microbial communities from mesocosms in the Gulf of Mexico - GOM9C Gulf of Mexico (SPAdes) (version 2) | ecosystem: Environmental > Aquatic > Marine > Cold seeps... | reverse complement strand
GTTATTTTAACGGCACAAAAGTATTTTACAGAAAATTTTCCTAAAAATGATAAGCGTGTGGTTAATGCTAATTTTTATGCTGGTAAATATTATTTAACACGAAAAAAATATAATAAAGCGGTTAAATACTTACAGGCTAACTTGTCTGTATTCGAATCAATAGAAGGAGCAACTCATCCTTTAGAACTAAACACTCATGCATTTCTGATTAACGCTCTAGAAAAATCAAATAAAAGTGATGAAGCAACCAAACATTGTATTGCCATTGGTTCAATGACACCATGGGATGACAGTCAAGAAGCAAGACCTTTATTTAGAGTTGAGCCTAAATACCCTACTGATTATGCTCGTAGAGGAAAATCAGGTTGGGTAATAATAGGTTTTACTATTTCAGATTTTGGCACAGTTAAAGAAACAAAAATATTAAATTCTAAAGGGGGAAGTGGATTTGAGAAGTCATCTTTGGCTGCATTAGAAAAATGGCGTTATGCACCTAAATTTGAAGATGGAAAACCTGTAGAAAAATATGCCACGGTACAATTAGACTTTAAGATGAATTAAGGTAAATCAAGGGATCAGACTTTTCCGCTCAAGTTTTACCTATAGTTTTAGCATTGTATAAAGAGATAAGTTCTCCAATGTAATCATTATCGTTAACCATTAACAAGCTTAGACAACTTTGTGGTAATGATAGTCCTTAGGGGCTCGTTGGTATTTTTAAGTACAAAGGGCTTAATGGTGAAACATTAACGATTAAGTGCGGCGTCAAAATTAGCTAGCGTAACTACGTCACCAGCAACCAAGCTATCGATATGGATGTCGCCAATTCTAACTCTTACCAGTCTTAAAGTGGCAAAGCCGACAGCAGCCGTCATTTTTCGTATTTGACGGTTTTTTCCTTCACAAATAGTGATAGATATCCAACTAGTTGGGCCATGTCTCGGATCGCGAATTTTACGACCACGAGTAGGCAGGTTAGGCTCACTGTCTAGTTTGATAGCTTTACAAGGCAGAGTTAGATATTTTGTCCCACTGACTCCAATTTCAACTCCATTTTGCAGCAGTGACATTGCTTCTACAGTGATTGATCCATCAAGTTGCACGTAGTACTCTTTTTCTATACTTTTGTCTCTGACTTTGTAGCTCATCATTCCATCTGTTGTTAGTAACAATAAACCTTCTGAGTCGTGATCTAATCGGCCAATTGCCATTGTCTTATCGGGGAAATTAAATAGTTCACCTAGTAGCTGTTTGCTCTTGCGTGATTCAGGTAAAAACTGGCTTAAAAAACCATATGGCTTAAATATTTTGAAGTGCTGGTGATCAGGGGTTGGCTCAGTGAGCTCAGTTAAACTGATTTGATTAGTGTTTGGCATTAAACATAGCTTTGATTGTAAGGTCTGAGTGCTATCGCATTGTACAGCTAATATGGGCTAGATGCACAGTACTAGCCAACTTATAGTCCTCTTTGCCATTCTTGTCGGATCGGAATCGCTGTAGATTTTCCTATTGCCATTTGAACGGTATTAACAAGCCTTGCTTTATCCTTGCCTAGAACCCCCTTCAATACTAAGTAATTTGAAGCATGATCAGAGCGGAAAATGGTTTTTTCTAAATCTAGTTCAGATAACAGTACTGCCATTTCACTAAATAGCTCTTGCTGCGTAAGTTGACGAAAAGCTTTGAGTGAAGTTTGGGTAAATTTTTCAGCAAAACGCTCTTCACCTAAGGGAAAGCTAACCACCAGCGTTGATAGAAAATCTGGCTGAGCTTCATTCATTAATTTAGCTGAGTTTACAGCATGTTGGTGAGATAACTCTGGACCGCCTAAACCATTTAAAATCATGACAGAGCTTTTCATACCTGCTCGTTTGATTTTATTTAAGGCAAGTAAAGAGCTTTGATAAGTTTCGCCTTTTTCAATTAAAGCAAGTACCTCATTATCACCACTCTCACAGCCGATATACATTAGCTTAAGACCTAGCTCTCTTAATTCGGTCAATTGTTCTACCGTTTTATTGCCAAGGTTTCGTGGTAAACAATAGCTTGATACTCGGCTCACTTGCGGTAAATGCAGCTTTATTAACGCTAAAATTTCTTTTAAACGTTTAAAAGGCAACATCATGGCATCACCGTCAGCAAGAAAAACTCTTCCCGTTGGTAAACCTGATTGTGCAATTGAAATAATCTCTTGTTCAATCAAATCTATTTTTTTGGGCTTAAACTTCTTATTTTCTGATGAATACATATCGCAAAAAGTGCACTTGTTCCATGAACAGCCATTAGTGACTTGTAATATCAGGCTTTTCCATTCACTTGGTGGACGAAATACGGGTTCGATATAATTTAATGGATACATAGTGTTTTCTTCTGGGTTAGTCTCTAGCTAAATTACACTAAACAAGTGATTGAAAAAAGATTGTTTACTCTTTTAATAGAGGTCATTAGCTCAGTAGCTAATATGTTTATATCGTAACTTTACAGCTTTTAGAGCACTTAATTAGGGCCAAAGTTTCATGGACTTGACGATAAGCGGCAAATTAGTAAGCTTTTGAATTGTACTTTCAGAAGATTTGCTAACAGGCTCTTTGGTGGCTTGATCGAGTTTAATCATGTAGGAGTTACGACCAATGCCATTAAACTCTTCATCGGTAAATATGATGGTGTTATCGTCAAAAAAAGTGACAGCTTCTTTTTGAGTGACTATGCCTAAATCAATTTTATAGGCATCACCAGAGAAAAAATCATCACCTTGCCAGTTTTCAAATAACCATAATCGCTCGGAGTCTAACAACACTAATTTACTTCTATCAGGGCTTAATGCTGCAGAGGTTATCCAGCAAAGCTTTTCATGGGTCGTACAGGTATTAAAATTGCTGATAAAGTCTGCTTGATAATTATCGGCATGGTCGCCAATTTTATATAAGTTAGTATCACCATCAAAAGGCTCTGTACGGTTTTTAGAAAAAAGATACAAGTGTTTTTTGTAGAAGACAAAGGCTTCTAAATCAAAGTTTTTTTCTGAGGCTTTAGGGGGGAAATTCAACTGCTCAGGGTAGGTGAATTTTATGATTTCAGCCTGAGTCTCAGTGCCTTTAATATCGATAGGGTTTTCAATTTTATAAATGGTTAACCACTTACGCACATTATCATTATTGCCAAAGTCACCAATGAAAAAGTGACCAAAATCATCTTGGGTCATATCTTCCCAGTCGAGATTCTTGGCATTGGTAATGGTAATTGTTTTATTTACTTTGCCATCCCTTTGTATTTGATGCAATTGCGCTAGGTTACCACCATCATTAATCCCCCAAAAATTTCCGGCTTTATCTACTTCAATGCCAGATATTTCTTTGAGTTTACTATCTAGGGTAACTAATTTAGTGCTGTAGAGCTGATGAATCGCCATCAAGGTAAGTATTAACACGATTAAAATGCTAAGAAGTGCAACCGCGTAAACCGATTTTTTTATCATTAATTATTCCAATGGCGTAAACATCATAGCTTGTAATCAATGGGCTGGCACTTATGTGGCTGCTCACTAACAAGTTTTTTGCTATCGATTATTTACTTAAATGCACGTTATCGATTTATTTGACCGCTAAAATAGCACAGCTAATATAGTTTATGCGCTGTTTTTTTACTTAGTTATTGGAATTTATATAGGTAAAAGGGGAGAAATAGAAGTAAGTGGGCGAAAATCCTTGTCTGCCACCCTATTATAAATACCCAAGCCATTTTTAGACACTGTACCTTAAAGTGGTTTGGGTATCGTTATGTACAAAATTTACTTCGCCAACTCAGTCAGTACAGCGGTGTACATTTTTAGGTTTAAAATAAATTGCTCTTTGGTGATAAATTCGTGTTCAGAATGTCCTGTGTAGGCAGTACCTGGCATTGAAGGGCCAAAACTTACTGCATTGGGGAACAGTCTTGAGTTTGTACCGCCGCCGATAGAAATAGGTTTAGCCTCTGTAATACCTGTATAAAAAGAGAATACTTCCAATAAAGTATCAATTTGCGGGGCATTTGTTTGTACAAAAGGTTCATTAATATCATTGTTCAAATCGACTAATGTCACTTGGTTTTTTTGTTGCCACTTAATAAGTGTAGAACTGATCTCATGTGTTAGTTGCTCGGTCGTTTTACCGCGAGGTCGGCGAATATTGATATTTAGCTGCATACCGTTTTCTGTAGCTTTAAGTACGGTAGCTTGTACTGACATTGGACCCATAAACTCATCACTATAAGCAATATCACCAAATTTCTTACCGTATAAACCAGTACCTAAATGCTCATTTATAAAATTAACTAAAGCGCCACTGGTATTGTTAGGCCAGTGATTAACCGATAATAAATCGGCGAGGTAGGAAATAGCATTTATGCCGTATTCAGGTTTTGATGAATGCGCTGACCTTCCCAATGCTGTAATGCTTAACTGCGTACCTTGCCATTGATAGCTATAACGTATACCAGCATGAGATTTAGCAATTTTTTTGATTCTTGTTAATAGTTCAGCAGTAGCATTTTCTATCGTTGCATGGGCATCTTCAGGGATTTGGCTACCAAAAAAACCACCGGTAAATTCACTGATGTAGGTATTTTCAGATAAGGCGTTTGATGAAAATTTTGAAGTATCACTCGTTTTAGGGAAAGTCATACTAATAGTGCCATATCCTTTTTCCGCCGTCACAACGGGATATTCAGCATCAAGGGTGATGTTAACTTGTGGTAGAGAGTGTTGCTTGATGTGATCACGCAGTGGTTGCCAATCAGACTCCTCAGCCATGTAAACATATAACTCGATACGTTTATTCAGTTTTATTTTTAAATCCTTGATGGATTTCATTGCATAAAGGGCATTAGTTATTGGTCCTTTATCATCTTCAGTACCCCGCCCGATAAGTTTTCCCGGCTCAGATGTTTGATCAAGTACTAAAGGTGACTGCGCCCATTTACTTGGATTAAAAGGTTGGATATCACCATGGGTGATCATGCCCACACGTTGCTCACTGTCACCTAGACCAATGACAACCACATAACCATAGTCAGTGTAATCTAAACCTAGATGTTTGGCTTGATTAGCAAGCTCTGCTTTAAACTTCTGGTGGGCAGGGTTTTTAGGTGAAGCTAATCCTTCTACAGCTACGGTATTAAATGTTATTAATTGGCGTAGACTTTCGATCATCTCATCTTGGTATGTAGCTTGCGCATATTGTGCGGTTTTGTCAGCAATTTCACTAACATTTGCAAATGTTTTCATTGGTAAAAATAAGGCACAAGAGAGCAGTAGGGAAGTGTAGTATTTATATTTTTTCATGAACGTATCCTATAGTTTTTCTTTATTATTTCTTTAATTTTTAATGAGTAAATTAAAGGTGACTTAAGTTTACTCTTATTTTTGATAAATGGCTTTTGATAACCCTAGCTTATTTGAAATGTTGGTAAACAGTCGGTTGAATGTATTAGCAGAGTTGATTATATTCTCACAGCAGTTATCTTTATTTATGCTGGAGGGTAATTTTTTATTGCTCTTTGCTGATGATGTAATATTCATTGTAATGACCTCTTTATGTTGCTTGAAGGTATTGTGCCGATAAAAGTTGGAGTGAACCAACAATAAGAATTAATCACATGCATAAGCTGAGCTTATGCATGTTTTGCTATTAACGACTTAAATTAACCAAAGGAGAACGGAGATGGATAAAAGATTAAAGCAGTTAAATAATTTAAGAAGCTTTGAAAGTGCGGCTCGCCATCAAAGTTATAGTGAGGCAGCAAAAGAATTATTTGTTAGTCAAGCCGCCGTCAGTCAACAAATGAGACAATTGGAAGCGGCTATGGGCAGTCAGTTGTTTGTCCGTAATGGCAGGAAAATGCAATTAACCGAAAGTGGTGAAAAACTTTACCAGGCTACGCATAAAGCATTTGATACCCTTTTAAAAGGCTTTAACAGTATTCAAACAGAAGAGGTAGCTGGCATATTAACCATCACTTCCACACAAGCGTTTACTTCTTTATGGCTTATGCCTAGGCTGTATAAGTTTTCTATTAAACATCCAGAGATTAAAATCAAAGTTGTTGCCTCAAATAGTATTGAAGATTTACGTCAAGGCCATATAGACCTTGCTATCCGCTTTATAACTACAGGCGAAGTTGATACCAGTGATGATATGAATTATGAGTTTATTGCTGAAGACCATGTATATCCCGCTTGCTCTCCACAACTTGTTACTGAATATAAGTTTAAAGAGCCAAAAGATATTTTAAAGTGTTGGTTAGTGAGTTTAGAAAATCAAGGTTCCATTAACTGGCCTACATGGTTTAAAGCAGCGGGTGTTGATAACTATCGATGTCATAAAAAATGGACTGAAGTTAGCTCTGGAGATATGGCATTAAGTGCAGTATTGAGTGGTCATGGTTTCACTTTGGCTTCACAAGCGTTATTTTCTCAATACGTGAATACTGGGCAATTAGTTATTCCATTTAATATTAAACATCCAATTTCTTTTAAGCGGTACTTTGTTTTCGATCCTAACTCGGCGAAAAAAGCCCGCCTTGATGTCTTTATTGCTTGGCTCAAAGAAGAAACCAAGTTAGATGAGCAAAGTACGCTAGAGAGTATAAGTCACGTGAGTTTATAAACTGTTTTTAAAAACACCTCCTCATTTTACTTTCTGTGATAAGTACAAGATTAAGTCTTATTGTGTCCCGTTTAGTCCTACTTTTAGTAAACAAAGAGAGGTAAACGTAGCTCTGATGAAAAAAGCATCACTTTATAATAAAGATTAGATTTTGTTCACGTCCTACTTACTGTATAAAGCGCGACCTTAATATTTTGAGTCTTATTGTTAGTTTCTGAGTGGTTTCCGTTGATGGGAATCACTACAACTAAACAATAAATCATTCAAAAAGCAGTTTGTAAAATTTAGGAATATCTTTTGATCACTACATCGAACATTACGCTGTTTTTTGGTACATAGGGTGCACTAAATCTAACATTTTAGGAATGCAGTCCGGACGTAAAAAATCCCACCGATTTAACAAGGAGGGATTTTTATTTTAGATGTCATTGCCACCGTATTTTTTCAATTATTCCATTAACCACATCCGTGCTTGACGGCCTGGCAAGTAGAATTTATGCCATTGGCTGTTAACCCATTGAACATCATTTGATAAAGTATCTCGGTAGTTTTTATACCAATATAAATTATGCTCTGCGGTATTCACCCAGATATCCTGACCATCATTACATTTATTAATGCCAACAACGCCGACATGGTCGCGTTTAAATAAGAGAATACAATCGTTGTTGCTCATTATTTGCATGCCACTGCCTTTGGTACCGTTATGGAATTTTAGCATGGCCTTAATATCCTCACGTTTGTACATATCCACCCAACGGCTACCATCATTACTTTCGTTATGATCGGAGTAAATCATCGGTACACCACCATCACGACCCATAATATAGGCCGTGGCTAAATGTTCATCGGTACCGCCCATAATTTGGTAACGAAAACCATCATTAGTAGGAATGTCATGAGTAATTGAAAAGGTCACCGCACGTGAGCCCTCAAGTGCCTGGCCATATGCGCCAGGGTCAACAAGTTGGTTCATTGAACCACCACTACTAAATGCGCTACGCATTGAAGCAAATAATGGGAAATCGTACGCTGCATGATCTGTGCTATTTAAGTAAGGTGCAAGAAAGCTATCATAACTGCCATCGCCAGCGCCGCCTGTAGTAATAATCTCACCGAAAATATGCATGCCACTTTTAATATCGTTAGTAAATACAGCATTGAGGTGGTAGTTACTCATATGTTTTGCCGCGTCGACACGAAAGCCAGTGACACCCAAATTTTTAAGTGCTTTTAAATAAAATTTTTGCTGAGAAACTACCCAGTTATTAGGGTCTAAGTCAGGTAAACCAGTATCACCATTACCACCACATAATCGCCAATACTGTACATCGCCTGGGTTGTTATAGTTACTGATACAACCTGCAGGGTGAAAATCATTTTCACCTAACCAACCGTGTTGTAGATCTCCAAATAATGTGAGCGAGTTATAATAGCTTGAGTTTGCGGTATAGCTTGCAAGTACTTCTGTACCTGGGTAATTTAAATCTGAGCGCTTCCATGATTCATTGGCCATGTGATTGAGTACAATGTCGGCATAGGTTTCTATCCCTTTTGCATTTAGCGCCGCAACCATATCTTTAAAGTCATTAGTATCACCCAAAGGGCTGTCGATAAGACGTAAGTCTTGTGGTTGGTAACGTGCCCACCATTCATTTCCAGATGATTTATAAGCAGGTGACACCAAAACTTTATCGTAACCTAAGTCGGAAATTTCTTGTGCTTTACTGGCGACATCGTCGTAGGTCCAGTTAAAGGCATGCAGTATGGTATCTGCAGCCGCATATTGACTGAACATTAATGCCGCAGCGGTAAGAGCAGCCTTACAAATTTTCTTTGATTTCATATGTATCCCCATTTTATTTATAAAGGTTTTATTATTTTTTACTTGTAGTAATACTTGTTCTTGTTCTCATATGAACAGTCTGTTTATCGCACAGTTTGGCTGTAAAGTGATCGGAGAAGATTGTTTATAGTAATGAATACGTATTCATTGCTATGCAAACGTATTCATCTTCAGCGTGTTCGTTACTTATTTCAATGAGGGCAACAGTCCTCTTGAGTAAGTATTTATTATTAGGGAGAAACTCCAGAAACATTAAGTTGTATTAAAGTAAAAAGGAACAGTATGGCAACAGGGCTATTATGATCATGCGATAAGGGAAAGAGGATTTACACAGAGGGTCGTTATATTGTTGCTAATTCGTTAATAGCGGAATTAGAAAAACCTTTAGTCATAATATGAGTCTTTTAGGTTGGAAGTCATTTGTAATTATGTTCAGAATATCGATGAAAATATAGAGAAAATAAATTTTGGCTAATGTCTCTAATGCGCACTAAGAGAGCTAAAAATAGTGTAGTAGGTTTACCCTAACAACTAAACACTATCTGTATACGATAATCCCATAATAAGGTTACGGGAAAATCCCCAAATCCCGTCATAATAAATGAGTTCGTTATTTGTACAAATAATATAATTATCATTATCATTAAACCGCCAACTCAGCTATAATGTGCGACTTGAAAAATCCATGACCACTTTTTAGTTCGGAGTATAGGCTTATCATCACAACAAGTAATATCACAATGCAATTTGGCGCTGAGCCTTTGTTTGAAAACATCTCGGCTAAATTTGGTAACGGTCACCGCTATGGTTTGATCGGCGCAAACGGTTGTGGCAAGTCTACATTTATGAAGATCCTCAGTGGTGAATTAACGCCAAGCTCAGGCAATGTCTCAGTTAGTACTGGTAACAAAGTTAGCACCTTGGGACAAGATCAGTTTGCATTTGAAGAATTTAATGTTATCGACACTGTGATCATGGGTGATATGCCATTATGGAACGTTAAACAAGAACGTGACGCCATTTATGCGCAAGCTGAAATGAGTGAAGCAGATGGCATGCGTGCTGGTGAATTAGAAAGTGAATTTGCTGAAATGGACGGTTACACTGCCGAAAGTCGCGCTGGTGAAATTTTATTAGAAGCGGGTATTGAAGAGTCGTTTCATTACGGTTCAATGCAACAAGTTGCTCCTGGTTGGAAACTACGTGTTTTACTAGCTCAAGCATTGTTTGCTAATCCTGATATTTTATTACTGGATGAGCCGACCAACAACTTGGATATTCATACCATCAGTTGGTTAGAAGCTGAGCTAAATAAACGTAAATGCACCATGATCATCATTTCGCATGACAGACACTTCCTTAACTCTGTTTGTACACATATGGCTGACATTGATTACGGTGAATTACGTGTTTACCCTGGTAACTACGAGTTCTTCTTAGAGCAATCTGGTTTATTACGTGAACAATTATTATCAGGTAATGTTAAAAAAGCGGAAGAAATTGCTGAGCTACAAGACTTTGTAAACCGTTTTGGTGCAAATGCTTCTAAAGCAAAACAAGCTAGTTCTCGTGCTAAGAAAATGGATAAAATAAAGCTGGATGATGTTAAAGCGTCTAGCCGTATTACACCTAAAATCGCATTTGCCCCGGGTAAAAAAATGCACCGTCAAGCATTAGAGCTTGAAGGTTTAACTCATGGATTTGATGGTGAAACCTTATTTGCTAAAGGTGACTTATTACTAGAAGCTGGCGCTAAGTTAGCTATAATTGGCGAAAATGGCGTGGGTAAAACTACCTTATTACGCTGCTTAATGGGCGAATTAGAGCACAACGAAGGTGTGGTGAAATGGTCTGAAAATGCTGCTGTAGGTTATTGTCCTCAAGATAGTGGTTCATTTTTTGATAATGACTTAACACTAATGGATTGGATGTCACAATGGCGTAGACCTTGTCATAACGATTTAAGTGTTCGTGGTATGTTAGGACGTATGTTATTTACTGATGACGATGCAAATAAAAAGGCACGTAATTGTTCTGGTGGTGAAAAGAATCGCCTGTTATTTGGTCGATTGATGATGGCCGATGTCAACGTATTGATCATGGATGAGCCGACTAACCACATGGATATCGAAGCGATTGATGCGCTAAATAATGCGTTGAAAGACTTTGAAGGGACATTAATCTTTGTTAGCCATGACCGTGAGTTTGTTTCTAGCTTAGCAACACGCATTATTGATATTAAAGATAAAAAATTAATTGATTTTCAAGGTTCGCTAGACGAGTACTTATCGACTCAAGAAGCGGCGAAGAAAGTAGCTTAATTATTGTTTAATTTAATGAAAGTAAGTTAAATTGATTTATAGCTAAATCTATTTGAGCTTAGTTATTATAGGCAATTTGAAAATAAAAAAGAGTGAAATTTTTCACTCTTTTTTTTACTCTTAATCTTGTGAATATGGATATCTTTAGTGGTTTACTACTGACCAGAACAGGCTTTTAAATTAGTAGTTATGATGCCTAAGTATTAATACGCATTAATAATCTTTTCCAAACGGCCAGATTGGTACAATTTATCGAGTGATTTCTCAAGGTGTTGTTGTAATTCTTTGTCGAATGTAGGTGACATGGCTAAATGTAAATCATAATCATCTATTACCTTAGAGAAATTATGCAAATTATAATTCTGAGCTGATAAGTTTTCCATTTTTAGATTGTATTTAATTCGTACATCCATTTCAACAAAGCCTGCTTTACCCTTTAATCTATTAACAACTTTAAATGCTGACTTATAACTTTTTACCTTGATCGCCTTAATACGTTTATCTGCTATATACTCTTCCAAACCAGGGTAGTCAAAACCGTGTAGTAAAATAACTGTTTTGCCAAATAAATCTGTCGCTGAATTGATATCAAGCTTTTGTTGTGTCGACGTTAACAATGAATGTTGAACATTAAATACCGGCAATGTTGATAAGTTAGCAGATTGCACACCAGGCCAGTTTGGCGAGCCAAAAGTAATCCAGTTTTCAATGTCACCTTTCTCCAACATACTGATCATTCTATTGAAAGGTAATGTATGTATCTTCAGTTTGTATTGTGATCCAGAAAATATTTTTTTGACAATATCGGTAATGATACCCGTATGGTGTTTTTTATTTTGGTGGTTTTGAAATGGCTGAGCTTGATCTTGAATTACCATATAATTTATTTCAGTGGTGGCTTTGCTGTTTGTTGTAATTAATAACAATAAAAATATAGCCATTTTAAGTGTATGCATTTCACTGCCCTGTGAGTAACTTGAAGATAATCTAAATTTAGTTATAGATTGTCAAATTTGCAAAAAAACTGGTTGTTTACTAGCCTCAAAGTAGTTACTTAATTATAGTTTTTAAGTGTTTTCAACTTCTAGTGTATAAAGGACAGCATGTTAGGATGAAGTTTCAAAATTCAATAGCCAAACAGTTACTTATATGGATCATGCTATCAAGTTCAGTGTTGACTCTAATTATGACTTCAATTCATTTATTTGTAGACTATAACAATGATATTTCTGCACTTGATGAACGTTTAATTCAAATTGAAACAAGCTACTTACCTGCCATTGCCAATGCGCTTTGGGTCGAGGATGAGGAGCAAATAAATGTGCAAATAAAGGGAATTAAAAACCTAGCAGATATTGCTTTAGTGCAACTAATTCGTGATGGTGATATTACTAATGAAGCGGGAAAAGACCTTACTGATTATTCTCGAGAAGGACGCTGGTCTGTAAGTTACCTTTATGAAGAGCAGGAAACTGTTTTAGGAGAGTTGTATGTGGTGAGTGACTTATACCCCGTTTATCGTAGGTTAGCAGACAAGGTATTGCTAACCTTAATTACTCAAGGCGCCAAAACATTTATTATCTCTTTTGTCATTTTATCCATTGTCTATTTCCTCGTCGGTCGGCACTTAACTTTTTTGGCTGAGGCGATGTCCAAAAGTGCCAGTTCAGTTAAGGGTCATCAAAATATCAGGTTAGAGGGGAAGGGTGATACTGTCGATGATGAGCTTAATTACCTCGTTAGATCATATAATGATATGTGTCATATGTTATCAAAATCTTTTCACCGGTTAGAAGTTGAAAAAGAAAAAGCTGAACATGCTAACCAACTCAAAAGCGAATTTTTAGCAAATATTAGTCATGAGGTAAAAACGCCGATGAATGGGGTTTATGGCATGACGATGTTATTGCTACGAACTCAGCTTGATAAGAAGCAATATGAGTTTGCTAAAACAATTCAAAAAAGCGCCAATCATATGTTGGATTTGCTTAATAGTATTTTAGACTTTTCAAAAATTGAAGCGGATAAGTTAGAAAAGGATGAGCACAATTTTGATTTAACAGAATTTTTAAACGATACCCTAGTGTTATTTAGCCCCCTTGCTAAAGAAAAGGGTCTAACGCTTGTCTTGGATGTTGAAACAGAGCTAGAACATTATGTTATGGGTGACTCTACTAAGTTAAAACAAGTGTTAACAAACCTTATTAACAATGCGATAAAATTTACCCAGGCTGGGAGCATAACGCTCAAAGCTTCTATCTTTGAGTCAACAAAACAGTATTATCAAATTAAGTTTTCAATAAGTGATACTGGTTTGGGTATTGAGGAGGAAAAGCTTGATACTATCTTTGAGGAATTTAGCCAAGCAGATAACTCAACGACACGTGTATATGGAGGTACCGGTTTAGGTCTAGCAATTTCTAATCGTTTAGTTGAGTTTATGGGCGGAAACTTGCGGGTGAAAAGTCGACTTATGTTAGGAAGCTGCTTTTATTTCTCATTGATGTTAGCTAAAGCTGAGCCTATGGCTGAAGTTTCTTTAGATAAAGTAGATTGTCTTTGTGATAAACGCGCCTTGATAATTGATGATCAGCCTTTTAATACCAGATTATTGTCTGAGCTATTAATATCGTGGAAAATGAAAGCAGCCATATTAAATGATCCTTTGTTAGCGGTTGAAACGCTTAGGGAATTTGAGAAGAAAAATGAAAAATTTGATCTTATTTTTATAGATAAGAGCATGCCTAAACTCAGTGGTTATGGCTTATATAAACTCATAAAACAAAACTCCCTTGGTCAAAACTGTAAAGTCATCATGACCTCCGCATATGCTAATGAAGCCGATTATAATAAATGTCACGACTTAGGTATCGATGCGTTATTAGAGATCCCTGTTTCTCCAGAAAAAATACACCAAACAATCTTAAAAGTAATGCTAGATGACGTGACTGAAGGTACCTACGTTAATGTAACCGAGCTAGAGTCCTCACTGAAAAAGCAACGACTTGCTATATTGGTTGTTGATGATTCAGCAATAAATCGTAAAGTATGCACTAATATGGTTGAAAGTATTGCCGATTCAGTCTCAACAGCAAATGATGGTAAACAAGCCATTGCACAGTGGCAAAAAGGAGCTTTCGATATTATTTTAATGGATTGTCATATGCCGGTAATGGACGGTATATCTGCGACTCAACAAATACGAAAATCAGAAAAGCTTGAGCAAAGTCATACTATTATTATCGCTATTACAGCAAGTGATTTGGCGTCAGATCGCAAGAGCTGCTTAGATGCTGGAATGGATGGCTTTGTTGCTAAGCCCTATAAGCCAGATGATTTATGGCAAGCCATCTATGATAGTCTGCCTAGCAAAATGGAAACCTCAGATAAAAAGAAAGCGACACTTTAATTTTAGCCTTCAGTAGCCAATTTTTTAACTCGCAATAACAAGGTAGCAAAAAGTATGGGGTAAGGTATTTAAATGAGGCTTTGTAAAACTTGAATTAGTTTTCTTGTTTGAACATTGCCGGTAATTGACTTTGTGAATGCTTCAAAATAATTTCTTTAACTTTTCCTTGAGAAGTTAAACGATCAAAACTTTCTGAGATCTTCAACTTTAATTCTTCGCTGATGGATTCTTTACTTAAAGCATAATAAATAGGATTTTTATAGATAATTAAATTAGGAAACCATAGACCTTTATAGCTTGGGTTGTTTTCAATGCCATGAATAACATATCGCTTAGCCTCTAAAAAACCACTTATGCGGCCACGTTTTAATAGTCTTAACTTAGTTTCATTATTGGCAACAATGATAAATAAATCTTGGTATTTTTCATCATCAATTGCTTGTTGCATTACCTCACCATAATAGGCATCTCGTTGTATTGCTATTGGTTTCTCTAGTTTAAAAATATCTTCAATTTCAGTTATGCTATGGTTTGATTTTTTATAGGTGGCAAAGATTATCTCTTCATTTTGAACTGGTCCCACGAAATAGTATGACTTCTCTCTTTCTTGTGTTTTAGAGACGTTAGTTAGTAAGTCAAGATCACCGCTAGCAAGCATTAATAAGGCTCTGGCCCATGGCGCTTTTACTAAGTTGAAATTACAGTTAACATCACTTAAAAGTGTTTCAGTTAACTCTATGTCGATATCAAGCCATTCACTGCTTATATTTTTATTCGACTGTAGAGGAGAGCTTTCTAAACGCACCTCTAGCTCACAACTAAAGGCGTTAGATGTTATTAAAAAAAGAAATGTTATAACCCACTTATCCATAAGTTTGCTCATTTATTTACCAACCTTTTGAGTATAGGTAGTTGGGAGAGAAATGACCTAGTAAAGTTTTCTAACTAAGAGATTAAATGTCACTCGATACTTGGTACTGCTTTAACAACCTTGCGACACTCTTTTTAAATAACATATCAGAGGCGCTAATTGGTGCTGTGTGTTGAGTAATAGCATGACCTAGGTATAAGCTATACAGCTCATAAGCGATGGCCACGCTTTCAATTTCTGTCGTTATTTTCTTTTGCTCAACACAGCGAATAATTCTATGGGTTAGGTAGTTAATTAATCTATTTTGTTGATCAATAGTAAAGGTTCTTACTCTTGAAGCCGGTCTATTTTGAAATTCAACCACAGCTTTGATAAACGGGCAGCTTACTTGGTGCTCTTTGAACATTTCACTTGTCCAATCAGCCCAGCTCTCTAACAGTGCAATGACATGATCTAAGGGATCTTCTCGCCATGCTGTTTTTATTACTCGTTCTCGAAATAATCCTTCGCCATATTCTAAAATGGCTATTTGCATATCTTCTTTGTTTTCAAAGTGTGAGATAACACCTGTCCTTGATAAGTTGCACAGTTTAGACACAGTGCCAATGGTTATATCAGCAAGGCCATATTGACTGCTATAGATGATACTTTGCTTGAGTATTTCTAAACGGGTGCGTTCGCCTTTGTTCATATATACCAATTCCATTAACTTTGTTACCAGCTTTGAGCTGTCTTTGTAGGATAATAACAAATAAAATTTATGATGGTCTAGTTATTCTAAATCAGCCAAATTTTTGAGTTTATTCTTTTACAAAAAAGCTCTCAGGGTGCTTACACCTAATAAGAAAGTAAAAAGCATTAATACTTTGTAATTCATTTTGATATGGACACTGCATGGATGCCGCTTATGAGATAAAGCAGGAGTAATGCTCCTAAATAACCATTTTCGGTAATCAATGCCGTGCCTAAAAGGCTTTTAACTCTTGCTGAGTGGAAAGAAAATTATTGGACTTGGTATGAGCAGATAGAAGCTGTGCAATATTATTAATAACATTAGTATCGCTTAAAATCTTTCGGTGACCAAGCCCTTCAGTTTCAATTAAGGTTGTTTCTTCTTGGGCTAACAGGCGTGTTACATCAGCGAATGGCGCATATCTATCTTGTCTATCATGAATGAAAGTGACGTTTTCGGTTAATTTATCGCGGTTATTTTCTAGGGTAAGTTGCTGCCAAGTTTTACCGTGTTTATGGCTAATGCTTTCTAATACTCTATGGAGTAGTTTTCTAGAAATTCCGGCTTGCTCCACCTTTTCAAACATTAATTCGAAAAAATTAACAGGAGAAGAAATAAGAATGATCTTTTTTCTTTCCAACAAATGATTCGGTAAGTTTAGCGTCGCAATGGCTCCCATAGAGTGACCAATAATAGCGTCTATTTCTATACGATCCTCATGAAACTGCTCAATGAGCAATTCAAGTGTTTCGATAAAGCTGAGCAGGTGAGACTTTTTACCTGAGGATTTACCATGACCAATATGATCGATAGCGGCGACCAAATAACCCTGTTGCGTTAAGGTCACAATCATTTTTTGAAAGCTGTTACTGTTGTCTCCCCAGCCGTGACTGACTATTACAACTCGGTTGCCTGAGCCAAAAAGATTAACGTGTGCTATGCCCATTGAAGTCAGTAAGTTGAGTTCTTTTTCTGGTGCTAGTTGTTCAACCTTATAGCTGCGTGGACTATAAGGTTTCATTAATATATTTTCCCCGAGGAAAGCACTAAAGCGAGGTGCCAAAGTACTCATTGTTGCGGTGAATCCTCGAGCTATTGATGTTAAACCAAGCTTATTCCCACCATTATTGAAGTAGCTGAACTTCATAATAATTGTCCTTTTATATAATTAATAGTACGACTGTACCTTTATAATAGTTCGACTGTACTATTTTGTAAAGGGTATATTACTAAGGTTAGGAGATGTTTTTGCTAAGCTTATTTATAGGGGGAGGGTATTGACGGCGAGCATTACTGCGCAGCCCTTATAGAGTAAAGGTTCCCGGGCTTCAGTTTTATTAGTAATCATAATGTATAAATAATACTTATATTGCCTAATAACATAGCGATTAAGTGTCTTTATTTAAGCGGCAACTTTATTTTATTATGGTTACCGCAGAGTAGTTAGAGCAACTAAAGCTTATGGGTTTTTACTTACAAGGGTAGCTTTTGTTAAATCAGTTTTAGGTAAATGTTTTTTAAACTCACGCCGGAGGAAATAAAAACTAACCAATGCTTGAATACAAACGGTTGCCACAGAGACATACCAAAGCTGCTGAATGTTAAAATCATTTTGTTGTGATAACCACAAAGCAGGGATAATAAAGGTAATTAAACGTGTTGCCGTACTAAATAAAGCGGGTAAAGTATTACCAAGAGATTGAAACATACCTGAGCAAGTAAAAACTAAGCCAGATGGTACAAAGTTCCAACAGATTATTTGAAGAAATAGCGTGCTAATCAATAACACTTGTTTATTGTCAGAAAACCCCTGCAACATGAATTCTGCTTGGCTTAAACATAGCAAGGTTATCACTGCCATCATCGAGCAAGTGAGCACCGCTGAGCAAGTGAATGTTTCTCTTACTCTGTGGTATTTTTTTGCACCAAAATTTTGTCCTGCAATGGCAGGAGCAGCAAAAGCAATGGCCATCGCAGGTAAAAACAATGATTGCATTATACGTGAGCCTAGGCCAAATGCGGCTTGTGCATCGGCACCAAATGGCTGGATCAACCAGTAAATAGTGGCCATATAAACAAACATTAAAAAGAACTCTCCACCCGCAGGTAAACCAATAGCTAGTAGCTTTTTGATGCGCGGTAAGTTTACTCGCCAAAGAGAAAAATCGACACTGACGTATTTCTCTGCTGCCTTGAAGTAATAAAATAAAAGTATCACAGCAAAAACTACCGAAATTGAACTAGCAAGGCCAGCGCCAGCAATTCCCATGGCATAACTTGTGCCTAAACCTTCAATCAATATAGGTGAAAGAATAATATTCACTAAAATTGATACTGTTTGAATGATCATTGTAGGCTTTACAATACCAGTGCCTCGCAGAGCGGCGCTGATTGAAACCATAATAAATTGTAGGGCCATGCATGGGATAAACCAATGAAGATAATTTAAACCCATTCTTATGGTGTCAGCATCTTGCGATATCAGGTTTAAATACACCTCTGCACCTAAATAACCCAAAAGACAAACCACCATACCAACGACTGTCGATATCATTATCGATTGGTTGAATGTGAGGTTTGCGTCGCTTTGATCCTTTGCGCCAACGGCATGAGAAATAAGGGCGGCAGTACTGACATTGAGTATCTGTGTAAGTGCAAAAATCAAAAACATCGCATTACCAGCCAAGCTTAATCCGGCTAGGGCCGAGGCACCTAACTTACCAACAAAAAATAGATCAACGATAAAATAGAGAGTTTGAATTAACATGCCTATCATCATAGGTAATGCCATGTTGATCAGATGTTTAGGGATAGAGCCTTGCGTAAGATCTTTCATGTAGGATGAGAACCACAGTTAAATTATTATTTGAAGGAAAGCCTTTCAGCCTTAGGGGAATTATAATGAGATAACATAGCGTATTTGATAGCTTAAATATATCTTATCATTGTAAGAAGAGGTGTAAGTTGTTCACTTTGATCTTACCATCAATATTATGATCCAAGCCGGAAATAAATGAGGAGACTACTAAGGGAAATCGCTTTAGTGGGAACTTTTTTAGGTCAGTTATTACTTTGCTTATCTGTTAATAGTTAGGAATATTGACAATTTATACCTATCGGTACATAATTCGGAAGAATATAGTCAATTTATTTTATTTGGAAGGGTTATGGCAGCAGGTCGTCATCGCAGTTTTGAGAAAGAACATGCTCTAGAGCAAGCTATGCTAGTTTTTTGGCAGAAGGGCTATCCAGGGACTTCACTAACCGATTTAACAACCGCAATGGGAATTAATAAGTCCAGCCTTTACGCTGCATTTGGTAATAAAGAAACGCTCTTTAATCAAACATTATCTTTGTATTTGGTTCAGCATGGCTTATATCATTCCGATCACTTGCTACCCAAGTCAAAGTCTTTACAGGATCGTGTTAAAAGCTATTTATTATCTATTGCTAAAATGTTAACTGATGCTAATTCACCTAAGGGCTGTTTTATCTGTCTTAGTACGTCTGAAATGGCGGGCTCTTGTTTGCCTGAACAAACCGTAATTGAGATTAAAAGTATTAATCAAAAAACCTTAGCCTTTCTACATGACTTCCTTGAAAAAGAAAAACAGTTGGGTAATCTAAATGGCGCGATAGATACAAAGGCGATGGCACACTACCTGCTAACTTTGCAGTTTGGTTTAGCTGTAGCGGCAAGGAATGGTAGTGATTTTGCTTTGCTTGCTCGAACTGTCGAGATATCTACTGCTGTATTTAACTAGTTCATTACGCTTGAATGGACTGGCTGTATATCAAGGTTTTAACTGCTGAATTAGCAGCTGATTGGTAAGTAATGTTGACTTAAAATTGTCGATATCCAGACTATAAACTATTTTAATACTGAAACAGTATTTACTCATTTAAATCAAACTAAAAGCGTCCCAAAAAAGGTGTATTTTGGCTTGAGGTGATTAATTCATTAACTATTTCTAAATAGCAAAAACATTATTGTTTACTTATTTTGTTATGATCGATAGCTCCATTACAGCCATAGCTATCTGAATACTCATATCGTTTATTAAAGTCACAAAACCTAGACTTTCAGAATTTTCTCAGGAAGATTGATTACAGCGAATACAACTTTTTTGATTCCCCCATTTTGATTCCTCCCATTTTACTTTCCCCGGCAAAAACTAACTTATTCAATATTAACAAACATTTACTATTCAAAGTTAAATTCAATTAATGTTATGGTATTGCACAATATACTCAAAGTTATCCATCAGGGCTAAAGGGACAAATTAAATGGCAAAAATAACGGACCATATAGTGATATTCGTATTATGTGTATTGCTGTCAGCTTGTGAGAAGGAAAAAATAGCACCACTGCCACCACAAGTCATTGTGAAAACAGTTAAGCAAGAAACTGTCCCCGTTTACGGTAAATATATTGGTGTTACCCAAGCCTCTTTAGATGTTGAAGTGAGGGCCAGAATAACGGGTTATGTTGAAAAAGTAGAGTTTGTAGAAGGTAGCTGGGTTGAAGCCGGACAGTTATTATATTTGATAGATGACAAACCCTACATAGCAAAAAGAAAACGAGTATTAGCTGAACTTGAGAAAGATAAAGCGGCTTATGAAAAAAGCAAACGTGATGTTATACGTTTAAAGCCGCTTTATGAACAAGATGCAGCGAGTCAGTTAGATTATGACACAGCCGTTTCAAATGAAGAGCAAGCAAAAGCCTCTGTGATGTCTTCTCAAGCTAATTTAGATGAAATTGATTTAGAGTTAAGTTATACCAGAATTAAAGCGCCAATCAGTGGCATGGTGGGTGATTCTCAAGCTGATATTGGTGCTTTAGTTGGCTCCGGTGGAATTTCTTTATTAACAACCGTTCAGCAAATAGATCCTATTTATGTCACCTTTAATATGTCATCGCTTGATTATTTAAATGCCCGTAGAAGAATAAATACCTTTATAGAAAAAAGAAAAGCAGAGGAGCAAGGCAAAGCGCTGGAAGGATTCGTCCGTATTACATTGCCTGATGACAGCGAGTATAGGTATTGGGGAGACGTGAGTTTTACTGATCCTAAAGTTAACCCTAAAACGGGCACCTTTAAAGTTAGGGCTATTTTACCTAACCCTGATAGTGAGTTATTACCAGGGCAATATACTAGTGCGCGTATCCGTTTAAGTGAGTTTACCGACTCCGTTGTCATTGAAGAGGAAGCTATTCGAGTCGAGCAGGGCGGAATATATGTCATGGTTGTAATGCCTGATAATATCGTTGAACATCGCTTTGTCATGGTGAAACATTATGGTGAGCAAGGGTTAGTGGTTGATACCGGTTTAAAAGCAGGTGAAAGAATCATCATTGAAGGCCAGCATAGAGCTCGTCATGGGCAACTGGTAGAGCCTTTAACACAAGCTGAATATGAAGTTCAAAAAGAAGCTGAGCAGCAAAAGCAACAAAATAAACAAAGCACTGAAAAAGTGGTAGGTGAGGGATAATGTTTTCTCACTTTTTTATTAAAAGACCCATTTTTGCCAGTGTAATCTCCATTGTCATCGTACTGACTGGTGGTGTATCTCTCTTTGGTTTACCTATAGATCAATACCCTGAGATTGCGCCTCCTCAAGTCAAAGTATCAGCCTCTTTTTCTGGCGCTACCGCCAATGTCGCTTCTGAGTCTGTTGGTGTTCCCCTTGAGCAAGAGCTTAATGGTACACCCAGAATGCTCTATATGGAGTCAAAATCTACCAATTCTGGTAGCACAAATATTACCGTGACCTTTGAGGTCGGCACCGATGTCGATTTAGCCGCTGTTGATGTGCAAAATACCGCGAGTCAGGCTGGCGGTGATTTGCCGGTGGATGTTCAACAAAATGGCGTAACGGTTTCAGCAGAGAGTTCAGTAGAGCTATTAAAAATAGCGTTAACCTCAAGTGATGAAAAATACAATGATATTTACTTAAGTAACTATGCTTCAATTAATATTCAAGCGGCGTTAAAACGTATCCCTGGAGTAGGTAGAGTTAGAAATACCGGGGCACGCAGTTACTCTATGCGTATTTGGGTTCTACCTGATCGTATGGCGGGTTATGGCTTAACGGTTACTGATGTGCGAAATTCTATTAAGGAACAAAATAAAGAAGCCGCGGCAGGTAATATTGGCGCGCAACCGATGAATGAAGCAATAAAACTTAATTTCCCTATTAATGCTCAAGGGCGCTTCAATAAAGTTGAAGACTTTAAAAATATCATGGTTAAAGTTGACCCTGATGGCTCCATCATACGTTTACGTGATATTGCCAATATTGAGTTAGGCTCATCTGCGTATACCTTACAGTCAAATTTAAATGGACAATCCGCAACCATTCTACAAGTGTATATGTTACCTGGTTCGAATGCGCTTGAAGTGACTAAACGTGTCAAAGCGGAAATGGCCAACCTAGCTAAAGCTTTCCCTAAGGGTTTACATTGGGTCAGCTTTTATGATGCTTCTGAATTTATTGAGTTGTCCATTGATGAAGTAAAAACTACGTTAATCCAAGCGTTGTTGTTAGTGATTTTAGTTGTTTATCTATTTTTACAAAACTGGCGAACAACCTTAATACCTGCCTTGGCTGTTCCTGTTTCTATTATTGGAACTTTTGTTGCGTTAGCTGCCTTTGGTTTAACCATTAACACTATCAGTTTATTAGCTTTGGTACTTGCCATAGGCATAGTGGTTGATGATGCTATTGTGGTGGTGGAAAGTGTAGAGCGGCTTATTCAAGAAGAAAAATTGTCAGTCGTTGAAGCGACTAAAAAGGCAATGTCAGAGCTTTCTGGGGCTTTAATTGCTACCTCTCTAGTGTTAGCTGCGGTATTTGTACCAGTATCTTTTCTGGCTGGTATTACCGGAATCATGTACCGAGAATTTGCTGTTGCTATAACGGTTGCGGTATTAATTTCAACGCTTGTTGCACTCACCTTAAGCCCAGCGCTTTGTGTGATATTTTTAAAAGAAGATCAGCAAGTTAATAAGAATCGATTATTCAGTTGGTTCAATCAATGGATAGATCAATTGGCAGAAAAATATACCGGTTTAGTCAAGTTAACTTGTTTTCATGCTAAACGTAGTTACCTAGCTTTTATCGTCGCTATTATTGGTTGCTGGTTTATTTTTAGTAGTCTACCTACAGGCTTTATTCCACAAGAAGATCAAGGTCGTTTTTTTGTCGATATTACCTTACCTGATGCGGCAACAGTAACACGTACTAACAAAGTCATTAAAGAAGCTGAAAGCCTTATTTTGGCACATGATGCTGTCGCTTATTCTTTTTCTTTAGCGGGTGAAAATAGACGTGCAGGAAGTAATCAAGCGAATGGTCAGCTTGAAGTTATTTTGAAACCTTGGTCTTATCGAGCAGGAAAAGATTATAGTGTTGGACAAGTATTAGCAGCACTAAAAGTTAAGCTTGAAAAAATTCCAACGGCGCAGTTTAACGTTTATCAACCCTCAGCGGTGTCGGGTGTTGGTAGTGGCTCAGGAGTCGA
>Ga0209292_1002092_pt1 | contig 23395 bp, 17 predicted proteins | sample GOMGulsemesocosm_2_FD_184634 | JGI IMG/M metagenome (GOLD analysis project Ga0209292, IMG submission 184634) | Methane-oxidizing microbial communities from mesocosms in the Gulf of Mexico - GOM9C Gulf of Mexico (SPAdes) (version 2) | ecosystem: Environmental > Aquatic > Marine > Cold seeps... | reverse complement strand
CTTCAAAACACAAATCATTAATAGGCTCAACTCCTGCCGTTGGAGGACATGAATATATCAAAAATCCGATTCCTGGATTATATGGATCCCCATCATTAATATCCGCAGGAGGTGTATAATCCCCATTGGATTGATAGTTAAAATTATCTCCAAAACACAAAATATAGTCAGTATTTGTAACATTATCATCAAACGTACTAAACGTACCTATTTCTGCATTACAAGCACATGTAGGTGGTGCCGTATAAGGAATAGCAGTAGTACAACCAGCATCCGCTGAGAAAACAGCTGTAACAGTTGACGCGGCTTCATCTGAAGGCATTCCTGATAAACTAAAATCTAAAGGGCTGATAAAATCAGCTACATTTATAACCGTATCAAAATCAGTCACACCATTATTAACAGTAACCGTTAACACTCCAATATTTGGTGCGTTTTGGAAAGTTAATGTTCCACTCACACCGTAAGTATCGGTTGCAGCAACACAATCACCCAGCGCAAAATTGAAACCTGTAAAAAAACATGGGCAATCTGGTTCAGTAAATGTATTTGAAGTAATTGTACAACTTTCCGGATCGTCAGAAAATTGCGCAGAAACTGTACAGTTCGTAGTTCCATCTGCAACAACATCAGTAATAGCAAAATTTATTGGACTAGTGAATGGTGCGTTAAAAGTTACATCATCACCTGAACAGTTTGTAATCGTCAACGTTCCTGTGCACGGCACTAAACCTTCATCAAAGATAATAGTTCCTGCAGTAATATCAAATGTACCAGGAGTACAATCCGCCGCGCCAATAGTAAATCCCAAACCTAAGAACGGTGAATTTGTTACACAAGGACAATCCCTAATAAACTGAACTGAATCTGTAAATTCACACCCAAAATTATCTATAGCAGTTAAATAAAACCAAGTATTCGCATTTGGTACTGCTGCGATTGCAGGGTTTAAACTAGTTGTAGAATTAGGCACAGTAACACATGGATTATCATCAGTCCACTGAAAAGAATCTATTGTATTTAATAAAATTATCGGTGTAGTTAAGGCAGGATCAGCTGGAATTTGAAAAACTGACGCAGACCCTGCATCACATGATAAATCTGCTATACCAGAATTAATATTTCCAGAATCATAATTAATCGCTTCAGGTCCACAAACAGAATTCCCAATAAAAGATACACTAGCATTTGTTAATGCACCAACATCACCACTAATACAATCAAAAATTTGTATAGCCCATCCAGATTGTGCAGCATCTTGCCCATAAATAACTGACCAATCAATATTAACATTTGACCCATTATTTAAACCGTAAGAGTCATATGTCCCAGAATACCCTACTCCGTTACAAGGGTTAAACATAGGAGATGCATTAGTTGTGAAACATAAATCTGTAACATTCTCAGTACCATTACACACATCATTAGCAGGCGAATAAGAACCTGGGTTCGGAGATAGAGTAACAATAGTTCCATCTGGAGCAATCAAGTAAAAACCTAAATCAGAAACATAGGTATGAGTAGCAGTAAAGCAAACAGTAATTTCGGTATTAGCGTCTATTATAAATTGGTCCGGTGGAGGATTATAATACACAAAGTCTGCAACAGGATCAACAGAACCATTTAAATTAAAACCACCACAAGTAGTAGCTATTGCACCTGCATCTAGATCTGTCTCATTACAAAACACCCATGCTCTATAACATCCTACTACAACACCTGCATTATTTTTAATGGAAACACTATAACCACCTGTAGCCAAATTATCAATAGTAGAAGTCGCCTGATTATTAACATTACTATAATTATCATAAGAATTAGTGCCTGTATTATACTGAAACCATTCAAAATCAAATGGTCCTCCACCTGTATTTGGACCTGCCGTAATTGATCCAATATTTGAAGCTGTACCTGGTTCAATACAAAAAATGTGAATATCGTCATTTGATGACCCATCAGTATAAACCGTTGACACAGTAGTACTTGCTCCATTCTCTGTTATTTGAGAGTATCCAACCCTCATCCCAATTAAGAAAAAACTTAATAGTGCTATTTTTATAAAATTCATAAAAGGTTATTTAGATTTTTTAAATTCAATATATTCTTCTTCCATAGCAGCTAACTTACTAACTAAACCGCCAAGTTTTTCAATATTTACATTTGGTGAATTAGGGTTTTCACGAATCTCTTGAATTCTTCTTTTTAATTTCTTAATCTTATCAATGTAGAAATTATCATTTTTCAAAACAACGTTAGGTTCACGATCTAAATTAGCTTGAGTAGCTTTACTTTTCTGAATATTTCGTTCATAGTTCACATCAGTTGTCTTTGATGCTCTAATTGGAAAATTAACAATCTTACTTTCATCAGGTACAATTCGCTTTTGAGTAGTCTTTTTAGGACTAGTCATCACTTGAGAAGCCGCATTAAACGACATACCAACACAGAAACTTAAAATCGAAATATACTTACAATGAAATAATAGGGGGGTTTTCATAGTTTTATTTTTTTATTACACCCATTTAGACGGATGTTAAATTAAATAGTTGCTTTTACAAATATGTTAAATTTAAAACAAAACAAACATTAATAATGTTAATTTTTGTTAAGTTAAAACTAGCGATAAAATTAATGTTGACTAAGAATTATTAATTCACTGGTATAAATATCTATATAACCGGTAATTTTATTACTTATTATAGACCACCCCCAAGTAGATTGAAAACAAAAAAACAATGATTACTTCCTAATTTTAAAGTATTGTGATTATATTAGTTTTAAGCCTATATGTAAATTTAAACAAAAAAAATACAGATGTTCGATTGAGATTACAATCGACTACGTTTTACATGTTACTTCAGAAAAGTTAAAACTAAACATAAACACATTAAAAAAATGTATATAAATAGTCTTATCTAATTATATACATTTTGCCAAAACCTTTAGAGATATAGCTATCCGCACCACTTTCTCGGTGCTCAATTTTTTCGCCATTGATTTTAGTAATTACCCTATACAAATACACTCCATTTGCCAAATGGTCTCCATATTCATCTTTTCCGTCCCATCTATAATCAGTAATATTCCTTCCAATATGAATATCACCCAACTCTCCTACGGTAATTTCTTTTACAACTTTACCTGAAATAGTCATTATTTGAATTGTAAACTCATCTGGTAATACAGCTCCAGTTAAAGTAAATACAAATTGAGTTTGAGTTGAAAATGGGTTTGGATAATTCATTAAGTTAGTAATACTCGAATTATGATCTACCTCAAATTCAATATCATAACTAAAATCACCAGATAAATTTCCAGATTTATCTGCACCCTGAACTAAAAGCCTATACACTCCATTTAACTTAAAATCTCCCTTATGAATTATTTTAAACTTTTTGGAACTTTGATTTGCAGGTATCCACTCTAAAGTTTGCTCTCCTAACGAATTTCTAAAATTCAATCGTTTTTGAATCCCAGCTGGATCAGTAATATAAATTCCAAAATTAGCCGTATCAGCTTCTTCAGACATAATTAAATACTGATTTTCATCTTTTAAAGTCATAATTACCTCAGAAACCGGATCAACTAAATCTCCATTTAAAATATGATATCCATTAAATGTTACATCTAATATTGGATTTTCATTATCATCATGTACATAAAATGGAATTTGTCCAATGTTGTTAAAATGATATTGTTCTGGCTGATCAGTTGTTGAAGAATTAGAAATATACGGATTAATCTCAATCCATAAACTATTCAAGTTCTTTAATCCTAAAGTTTGAATATCGATTGTATCCCTAATCACTTGTCCAACTCTCAATGAATCTTGTCTTAAGTAAGGTATTGGAATAATATTATGCTCATAATCTTCAATCCAATAATTCACCAAAATAGAATCCATTGGTAAATCACTAATATTAGTTACATCAAACGCAAAAGCTAATTCTTGACCTTCAAAAACAGTGTCGGTTGGAAAAATATAATACCCGTCCACACCTGTAATAGCAGCTTCAGGAACTGGTGAATACAACACATGCCATCTATCCACCTGAGCAGGGGTATAATCCACTGTATCTACATTATGCGATTGCAATCTTAAATAGGGATAATCTGTAGCAGAATGAATTGAATTAAAGTTAACAATTGAATCATTTGCAGTAAATAATGTATCTATTAATAAAGTTTCCGAACCATTACTTTGCAACCCAAATATCTTTAACCTGGTCGTATCTGTTGTTGGATCTTCAAGTGCGTACCTGTCCCAATACACAGCTTCCCACTCTAATGCCGGACCGACTATAGTTGATGTTTCAAATCCGCTGTAATCATATCCTATCATATTACCTTCAAACACGATATGCTCATTCAAATCATTAGCATAAACCTCTTCAAACGTAGTTTCTTCAGCTCCTTTTTTGTAAAAACAAATATATGGAACTGCTTCCTTTCCAACTGCTACACTATCAGAACCTAAGTCTTGAAAAAAGCTATATAACTCAGGATTAGTTGCATCCCAGCTGTTATAATCAATATACCTAGAGGTATATATCAAAACATAATTACTATCAGGCACATCATTGATTAACATATCCTGCATATTAACCATTGAAGTAGAATCATTTTGAAAGAAAACAAAATATTTTTCTGGTCTCCACCATCTACACCCTCCTAAATCATTAGCATTTCCAAAAGAATGATCAGGATTTATCATGACATTATTAGCAGCATCAAACCATCTACTCCCCCAAGCTTCTAAAGTTAGAGCATCCACAATGCACACTTTAAAAGAAGGTGAATAAGTACATATACCATATTCTTGTTGAACACCATTAATATCCCACTGTGTATAATACACTTGAGGAACTACTGCATTGCCAAAGACGTCACATCCTATTTTTGTTCCAGCGGGATCAAAAACCCTAGTCCTAGTAGTTCTTTGATAATTCAATGCTGAAAACTCATTCTTTTTAAATTGAAAAAAATGATCTTGCCCCCATCCAGATTTATCTTTTATGTACTGAAAAGAAAATTCAGCCCAATTCATGTCAGTTGGATCATTTACACTAACTCTCCAAAAATAAACCATACTATCTTCTAATATCAAATTGGATAACATATTACTCGAGCTACTCATCCATTGATCGAATTCTGTTTCAATAACTCCACCCAATGAATTCTTTATTGAATATCTCAACTCTGGACTATTAAATAAATCAGTTGTATCCACCTCAAATCGATAGGAATTAAACCCTGCAAAAGGATTAATTGTAGAACCTTTTAATGTGATTGTATCATTTGGAACTACAGCAAAATCATATGGCCAAACCGGATAAATTCCATCAATATTAAAAAGAACTTGCTTAGTTATCTGATTATTAAAGACCTCATCATACAGTTCTTCAACAATTGATGGTTGATCAACATGAATTGAAAAATCATTAATTCCAGCACTTGCATTCGCATAAAAAGGAATTGTAAACGTTATCGTATCACTATAGTCAATACCGTTTACAAATTTAACATATGTAGAATCACCTCCTCCATTTGGAAAACCACGCGTCAATTCTACTACAAATGTATCAAGTGCAGAAATTCCCATATTGTGAATCACAATACTCACATCTATAGAATCAATAGTCAAATCAACTTCTTCAGGGAAAATTCTAAAATCAGAAGCATTTATTTCTAACTCAGGCTTATCATGTGGATTAAGTCTCAATGCAGGATCGCCATGTAAAGTCATTTGAGTCATTCCTGTAATTCGAATAAAAGACTCGGTTGGAGATAAATCATCAATACTATACATAATCAACTCTCCAATTGTTGCTCCATAATTCAAATCTGATATATTATACATTAATCGTCTTGAAAAATCAAACAACCCACTCGAATATGCACTACCCACACTCGCGATAAACGCAATAGACCCCTTATCAGGAATCATAATATACTCTTCTGATACGCTAATATTATTTGGCTCTTGAATATTTCCAGCCAAACAAGAATTACTCAACAACATAGGATACTTACCCTTATTATCCCAATTCTCAGGGTCATCTACATTCTGATCAAACCCACCAGCATACGCATGCCCAAAGAATGTCATTAATGACACACCATCATTAATTTTATCTGTTACTCCAATTAAAGTCACAGGGTCAATTGGATCTGAAATGTTTTTATGGTAGGATGTCACATTTCCAGCAAACTTAGAACCTTCTATAATTGACTCAAACTGTGCCAAATACGATTTAAAAAGAAATTGTTCTGAAGTTGTTGACCCACCACCAAAATGAAGAATTTCTTTTTGCCAATACTTTGATGGCAATGTGTAAGGATCCGTTTGAATCTGCTCCGCCTCAAACTCCTTCACTTTACTCAAATATATAGCTACTTCAGAGTTACTTCTAGCTGCTAATCTCCCAATAGGTATAAGTGGAACCAAATCATTCCCAGCCAAATGATGTGTAAACAAAATATCACTAGCAGGATTACCATAGCATGGAACCAAACAATAATTGTAAGCAAAAACACTTTGTCGCATCCCTTGAGTTTGTTGAATATATGATTCATTTGCCTCTCGAACTCCCTTACCTATAATAAAAACATGACTTGGCTTTTGTACTAACGCCTTTTCATAAGCATAAAGCTGAAACCTAGACACGCCAAGAGCATGCTTGGGAACACCACCACCAAATTGCAAATACAATTCATTCACCTCAACAGAAATAACATTATTACTACCCCCTTCAACCGACTCCCTATATTGCTGATAATCAACAACTGAGTTATTTAAGGAATGATGCGTAATTATTAAATATGCGTCATTAAAATCGATTGCTGAAAAATTAGTAAATAATCCGTTAGTATTAACAGGAGAAAGTGATGTAATATTATGAAATTCACCTTCATCAACTACAATAAGTTTTTGTTTCTGATTCAAAGGGCTATTTGGAACCAATACTTGATAACCTAATGAGGTACTCATTACTCGTAACTTTTTCACTCCAATTCCGATACTAAAGACATATGGTACTGTTCCTCCAAAATTTAAAAAATCATAACGAGATTTAGAAGCAATTGCATGATTTTCATGTAAAAACTCAATATAGCTACTACCTTCTAAATTGGGTAAATGTGCATAAGTTAATTCTACAAAAGCCACTGTTTGATGATCAGCCGCCACCCCAAGGTCATTAATAAGTTGATGTCTAATTCTAGTTGTATTTGAAACAATACCTGTCGCTGGAAAAGAAAAATTTAATTTATTTCTATCATACCCTGAATAACTAATATCGTGTAACAACGTATTTGCAGTTCCATACTGTAACTGAAAATGATGGTTTATTGGATTGGATCCATTACTAGCATTGGAAACACCAATAGAAACCGCTTCACCGAATACATTTGGCGCTCCAACACCTGAATAAGAATAAGGTGTTGATAAATTCGCATCTATATAATTAACACCACTTAACGCATTGACGGGATTACCTGACCATCCTTCTCCTTTTGTATAGCTAGATAATGAAACAGATTCCATTTTCTTTCCTTGCGCGTAATAGGTATGGAATTCTTTAATACTTTTTTTATAAATAAAATCATTAGGTACATAACTTGCGAATGCCACATCATTCTCTACAGAAATTCTTTTGTTATTCGTAATATTATTCCATGTCAAAAAATAAGTTATTGTATCATTATAATGCGGATAATATCGATTACTAACATCATCTGGTGTGTCATACATTATAGAATCTAACCATGTTGTATTCTTTTGCGCATAAAATAAAATATAATCTCCTGAATCAAATGAAGCATCCCCTCCATCCTCAACTAAAATTGGCTGTTCTTTTTCGAAACCAAACACTTGAAAGTTTGAAGGCAAAATTGATGAAACAGGTATTCCTGCATTCATCAAGGTAGTATAATCTACTTTATAAAATCCATCCTCACTAATTTTCACAGTATAATATTTTTGTGAATACTCAATCCATTCATTTCCATATTGAGAGAAACTATTAAAAGAGATTATTAATAAGAAAATCGAAATTATTTTTTTCATTCTATAGAGCTTGAAGTTGGTTTATTCTTTTTAGGATCATCTAGAACAAATTTTAAAGAAAAAACATGTGAATATAAAGCAACTGAGGCATCTCCAATATCCGTGAATGCATAATCAATTGTAATCTTTTTAAGCCCTACTCCCAAACCAATGTTTGGTTGAATAGTTATGGACTCTGTTAAATCAGGGTTTTTAATCCAAGTTGAATTTCCTAATCCAAATCTAACCGCTGCCCATTTCCCATAACCTAATTCAATCCCCCAATGTGGATCAATACTAACCGGAGAGGTTCTTAGTAGTACATTTCTTCTTCCATCTGTATTTAAATCAACATCAATTTCTGATTTTACATAGAATTTTTTATAAATATTTGTTTTGAATTGAGCACCCAATATTATTTTTGGCAAAGTTATTTCGAGTCCATTTTCAGGAATTTTATTCCCAGTCAATTGAAATGTTTCTTTCATTTGATCATCTAATTGAAAAGACCAAGCATTGAATGTTGTTGTTACATCTCTAAACATGGCACCAAATCGCCACTTACTCCCTCTTTTATAAATAGCACTTGCATCTAATCCAAATCCCCAAGACTGCGCAAACTCTCCTACATTTCGATATACCACTTTAAAATTAGCTCCAACACTTAAGCCTTCAATACCTAATTGCCTTCCATAAGACAAAATAAATGCATTATCAATAGCCGAAAAAGAAGTAATTTTATCATAATCAATATTTCCATCACTATCAATTAACTGAGTGGTATTTGGAATATCATCCACTCCAAACCTAATAAAGGTAAAAGCTGCAGTTGATTTCTCATCTAACGGTTTTGCTAATGAAATATAATCATACTTAGCGATATTTGCAAAATAATTAGAATGCATTGCACTCACCTGTAACCAATCCTTAACACCAGTTAAACCTGCTGGATTCCAATACCCTGCAGTTACATCATCCGAACCAGCAACAACAGCATTAGATAAACCTAGTGCTTTTGCACTTACACCAATTGATAAAAATTCATTTGAATATTTAGGTGTAATATCATCCTCTTGTCCAAATCCTTTTGAGCCAAGCAAAATTACTGAAATAAAAAAAAATAGTATCTTCATTATAAGTTAGTAAATTTATTAAAAAAATTTTACATTTCTATACAAACAGATTTTTTAAATGATTATTGTACTAATTAAAACGCAAAAAACACCTTTAGGGATGCTTATCGTTATAAAATTAATAGCTTTGTGTAAACAATTGAAACTTAATTATGATACAAGTAAAACGTCTTATTCCTGATTTATTAACTGCTGGAAATTTAGTTGGTGGTATTTTAGCAATTATTTTCTCTGTGACTGGCAAGATTGAATGGGCTCCGTATTGTATTTTCATCTCTGCTTTATTTGATTTTTTAGATGGCTTTGCAGCCAGACTATTAAAAGTACAAAGTGAGCTAGGTAAGCAATTAGATTCTTTAGCTGACATGGTAACTTTTGGCGTTGCCCCGGGGGTAATGGTTATGATAATGTTAAGTTCATGGAACCCTACTTTAAATCAATATGACTTTTTAAGCTATGAAAACAATACAGATCTAATGGGATTTGGCTTCATTATTCCTGTTTTCGCATTATTTAGATTAGCAAAATTTAATTTAGACACTAGGCAAACGTCATCATTCATTGGTTTACCAACACCAGCTATGACTTTATTTTTTGCTGTTCTTCCCATTTTGGTTATTTCAGGTAGTCAAAGTGGTATCGGATGGCAAGAAAATTTGGCTATTCTATTTACAAATCCATTATTTTTAATTATTTCAACACTTGCTTTGTCACTAATGATGGTTGTTGAATTGCCTCTGTTTGCTCTTAAATTTAAAGGCTTTAAATGGATAGGTAATGAAATAAGGTTTATCTTTTTAACAATTTCTGTTGGATTGTTTGCAACTTTATTTTTCTGGTCTATACCAATTATTATAATATTATATTTATTTTTGTCGATAATTAATAACTTAATTCACAAAACAAATGAAATTTAAAGCTGAAATAGATGTAATGCCGTTAGATGCATTATTAGATCCTCAAGGAAAAGCAGTATCTCAATCAATGGGTAACATTGGAATGAATGAAATTACTAATGTAAGAATTGGAAAACACATTCGTCTATTTGTTGATGCTGACTCTAAAGCTGTAGCTGAAGAAAAAGTAACAGCAGCTTGTAAAAAAATGCTAGTTAATCAAATTATGGAATCATTTACTTTTTCTGTAGAAGAAGTTTAATAGATTTTTACTTAATATAAAACGCCAACTTGAATTATTCAAGTTGGCGTTTTTTTTATTTCCACACAAAATTATTTCAACTAAACTCGTTAAAGCTTAACTTTAGCGTTGTCATCTGGAACATAAACTCCAAAATTTTCTGTCTTGTATACAATTTTAAAGTACGGAATACTTTCAGACAATTGAGCAGTATGTCTATCCCAAATAAATAATTTGCACCTTTCTGAACTATATTTTTAAGGTAATTAGAATCAGAAGCCACATTACTCTTCACTCCCCATCCTTTTCTATGCGCCAAGTATACCCCTCTTGGATTTAAAGTATTATTAATAACAATCAAATCACTTGGATTAGTATAGTCAACTGCTATATTCTCTAATTGTAACAAATAGTTTTTTAACTGTTTAGGCATAAAATCATGTTGAAAGTTTAAAACACCTTCAACAACAAAAGCTAAAAGAAAAACAGATCTTAACCACTTCAATTTAATTAGACTAATAAAATAACCTGCACAAATTGCCATTATGGGAATAAATGGTATCATGTAATAACTATGTTTAATAAAACTCTCTCCAGATTTAATCATAAATATTATTTGGAGTACAAAAACGCCACTGAGAGCAAAAAGTAATTTTCTTTCTTTTTTAATTATTAAATAAATCATTCCCGTCACATAAAAGACAAATCCAACATACCCAATAGCATCAAAATAAAAACACTTAAACACAGTCTGCCATTCAGACATTAAAAACCCTAAACTTGTGCGTATATCACTTCCCATAAAAAAGTAAAACAAACCATAATCCACGGTTAGCATAGGCGCCCAATAAAAACACCACCACACAACAGGAATCAAAGCGACAATAGCAGTAACAATAAACAACAACTTCCTTTTTAACTAAAGCTACTTTCAAAAATAAAAGGTACTAACAATCCAATTATGACAAAAGCAGGTAACTTACTCAGTAATCCAAACATTATAAATACGAAATACAAGATAAGGTGCCAATTCTTTTTTTATATAAAAAACTCAACCAAAATAAATAGCAATTAGTACCAATGAAGCGCTAAACACATCTGGCATAAATTTTCGTGAAAGAGAAAACCAAAGTGATGCTAACAAAATAAGAGTCGCTGCAAATGCGATATCTTTCTTTATGAACTGAAAAATAGTTTTATAAAAGAAAAAGCAACCTATTGAAGACACAACTAAATTTAACAACCTACCTTGCCACCAGTCCACCCCGAATAGTTTATACAAACCAAACACTAAGTAATTCATTATTGGAAATTCACTCCCCATAATACCTGTTAATATTACCGGCATGATTTACTCTTGGAAAAAATATATTCGCATCAATTTCAAAAAAAATTCGCGCTATTGCATACCCATCAGATTGACGCCAATGGTGACTATCAAAAATAGGCGCACTAATATTAAAGAGTTTTATTACAAAAAATAACAGAATCCAAAATCTCACATCACAAAAAAGTAACGCTATAGAATTAGTAAACTTAGCGTTTATAAAAACTTAGTAACCATCATTATTCTTCAATGTAATTTTTCCTAGCTGGCGTATAAGGAATCCCTTTTACATTCATTTCTTCCTCAATCACAGACACTCTATTTTTAAGTGTAATTACATTAACTTTTAAAGTTTCAAAATCTTCTTTTGCAATTTCATATTGCTCTTTATGTGTAGTTGTTGGATCCGAAGTTGAATACCAAGTTTGGTAAATCACAACACCAATTCTACCACCAATACCAGGCAACGTTTCTACATCTCTTTTTGACAAATGACCTTCACCATTCATTTTATACTTAGCCTCAATCACTAATAGTTCAAGCGCTTTAACCTCTTTTAACCAACCTAAATCAGCATTTGGATAACTTTGAGCTGCACGCTTGATATATTTTAACTTTTTAGATATATCATACAATTCGGCAGTCGTTCCATTATACTGTCTACTTAATTCAGCTATTTTTGATTTAAAAGCAATACTTTCTTTTGTTTGTCTTGCTAATGATGAATTCTCTAAAGGTTTCACTTCAAAATTTTGACGTTCTCCTTGTTTTGTAACAACACCATTATCACATAAATAAAACTCAACTGAATACTGACCTGGTAAAGCTAAAGGCCCTTCATCAGCATTTGAATAACGACCAGGCTTACTATCTTTCAATTTAATTGGAGAGGTTGTTGTATATCTTAAATTCCAATTGATAGAATGTACACCTTTCTTTACTGAAGTTTTAATCTTTCTAACTTCATTTCCATTCTCATCTTTAATCACAAATAATAAATAAGCTTTTTCTTCATTATCCTCTTCAAACAATTCATCATTACTTGGATACGAATTATCTGTTTTCATTCTCTCAATTCGATCTTCTTTTAAAGAAGATTTTACCGATTTTAAATAATACCTAATATTAGCACCAAATTCAGGATTTTTCGCAACATAAAAAGCTTCACCTTGACTACCGGCCCCTCTAAGTCCAAGCGGTGCAGTTGGAATATATTCTAAAGCCGTTTTTACGGGAAAAATATAAGCTGACTTATCTAATGTCTTGCTAGTTAAATTTCTTAAAACTGAATAATCATCTAGGATATAGAATCCTCTACCGAAAGATGCTAATACCAGATCATTCTCTCTTTGCTGAATTGCAATATCTCTAATCGAAACAGTTGGTAATCCAGACTTTAATTGTATCCAATTAGCACCTCCATCTATTGTGAAATACACACCAAATTCAGTTCCTACAAATAATAAATTTGGATCAATATGATCTTCAGCTATTGAATATACAGAACCTCTTTCAGGTAAATTACTTACAATCGAACTCCAACTATCTCCTTTAGTTGTTGATTTCATCACATAAGGTTTAAAATCACCTTTCTTATGATTATTAAACACGGCATAAACAACGTTTTCATCATGAGATGACGCTAACAACATATTCACATAGGTCATATCCGGAACATCAGTAAAAGATGATTTTTTTGACCAATTAGCACCACCATCAGTAGTAACTTGAATCAATCCATCATCAGTTCCAGCATATAATATATTTTCATTTTTAGGCGACTCACTAAAAGCAACAATATTTCCAAAAATAGTAGTTGACTTATTTTTCATCACCACCTCTGGTCTTTGAATTTTGTTCATGACTTCCATTTCATTCCTATCCAATTCACGTGTTAAATCACCTGAAATTGTAACCCATGTATTCCCTTGATCATCCGACTTAAATACCTTATTTGCAGAAAAATATAATCTTTTGTTATCATGCGCAGAAATAACTAAAGGTGCATCCCAATTCCAACGAAACGCTTTTTCTCCTTTTTTTGGTTGTGGTTGAATTCCAGTTTTCTCTCCGGACTGTTTATCGTATCTTACTAACCAACCATATTGCGATTGAGCATAAACTATATTTGGATTAGTTTGATCAACTTGAGATTCAAAACCATCTCCTCCATTCGTGATGTACCAATCCGAATTTAAAATTCCTGCATTATTTAGTGTTCTAGAAGGACCACCAACTGAATTATTATCTTGTGTTCCGCCATAAACATTATAAAAAGGAGAATCATTATCAAGTGCTACTTTGTAAAACTGTACCAATGGTAAGTGCGACATCCATTTCCAATTGTTAGCGTGATCATACGTTTCATAAATACCACCATCACAACCTACAATCCAGTGATTTGTATCATTTGGATTAACCCAAATACAATGGTTATCTACGTGTTTTGATTTTTCACCAGTTTTAACAAATGTTTTACCACCGTCCATTGTATGGTGCAACCAAGTATTCATACTAAATACTTTATCCACATTTACTGGATCACAACTAATTTTTTGATAATAATTACCAGATGTTTTATAACTTGATTGTTTACTCCAAGATTCTCCTTTATTTGTCGATTTAAAAAAACCTCCTTTACCGTCTTCTGCTTCTATAATAGCATATACATAATTAGAATTTACTGGCGAAACAGCTAGCCCTACTCTTCCCATTTTACCCGTTGGCAATCCAGACTTTAATTCATTCCAAGTCTTACCTGAATCAGTCGATTTAAAAACACCCGACTCTTCTCCACCACCTATATAAGTAAAAACATGTCTTCTACGTTGGTGAACCGTAGTATATAATATTGAATTATCGTTTGGATCCATAATTAAATCTGCCATTCCTGAATCATCAGATACAAAGAATATACGTTCCCAACTGTCACCTCCATCAATAGATTTATAAACTCCTCTTTCTCCTCCTTTACTCCATAATGGACCATAAGCAGATATATAAACAATATTAGAATTTTTAGGATCAATAATTATTTTTGAAATATGCTCAGAGTTTTTCAACCCCATATTCTTCCAAGACTTTCCACCATCTAAAGATTTATAAACTCCATCTCCATAAGCAACCGAACGTTGGTTATTATTTTCACCTGTTCCAATCCAAATGATACTGCTATTATTAGGATCCATAGTCACACATCCTATTGAATACGACCCTTCATTATCAAAAATGGGAGAATATGTATTTCCATGATTAGTAGTTTTCCATACTCCGCCTGATGCAACGGCAAGGTAATATTCACTTGAATTATTTGGATTTACAGCAATATCTGCGATTCTCCCAGAAATATTAGCGGGACCAATACTCCTAAATTTTAAGCTATTCACCAAATCAGAATTTAGTTCTGTTTGACTTTCTGAATCAGATTTTGTTTTTTTTTGAGCTGAAACATTAAGCACCAAGGCCAATGTTAGAGTAATTAGGAATATTTTTTTCATTTATATCAGTAATTTATTCTGCTAAACTAAGCAATAAAAAAAAGAATTAGCCATTTGCTTGGTTGTTAATACCAGGGCTCATTAAATTAATTTTTCTATTTCAACACCACCCTACATGAAGCTAGTAAACAGACCTCCTCCTTTTTTGACTCACTTAGCTCATCATAACTAACACCAAACAATTCCAATGACTCTAAGTTCTTAAACTCACCATCAAGATTTTTAACCAAAGAAATCACTTCAAATATTGACTGATAAGAAGCCTTTTTAGAGCCTAAAATCAAAACCTCACATTTTGGTGTAATCTCTCTTATTAAATAATTAGCCTTGACTAAATCAATAACTTTTCCTTCATAAATCAATTCGCTCTTTTCATTAACTGTTAGAGTCATACATTCACAATCTAAACATGAATTAGAATTGGATTTTTTTTGCAAATCAACAGGTATAGATTTTGGAATACCAGCCTCAATATTTGCAATATAAAAAGAAGCGATCAACACCTTACTTCTGTAATATGGGTGAATGTAATCTTTTACTGTTACAATGGAATTATAAACTTCAATTGCACTATTAAACTCAGTAATATTCTTGCTTTTATAAAAATCTACAATTGCCATTTGTGACTTATAGTGATGCGATTTTTTAATAACAACAGAATCAACTCCCTTTACACATCCAATTGACGAATCTGATAACTTGTCGTTATAAAATTCATTTAGTTCTTTGAATTCATACAAATCTATTACTATATGGACTTTCCCCGTGCTTAATTTATTAAATAATAAATGATAACTAGCACTAGTGTTTGACTCTAACACACCTGACTCAATTAAAAATGTTTCAAACCTCAACAATTCCGTTTCTAAATCAACACCTTTAACTTTAAATTCATCAACCAAACATTGATACAATATATCTTCCACCACATAATCATTCTCTTCATGACAAGAAAATAGTAAAACGATACAAATTAAAAAATAGAATGCTTTCATAATGAGCCTAAAGTATAAAGGTAACAAATTAATTATCTACCTTTACGCAAAACAATAATTATGAGTTTAACAGAACAAATATCTAACGATATTAAAACGGCAATGAAAGCCCGTGACAAAGAAACATTAACTGCACTTAGAGATGTAAAAGCTAAAATTTTACTAGAAGCTACTTCTGGAACTATTGGTGAGGTAACTGAAGAAGCTGAAACTAAAATTATTATCAAGTTATACAAACAAAGAATGGATACGTATGACTTATACATCAAAGAAGGTCGTGAAGATTTAGCTGCTGACGAACTGAGAGAAGCAAAAGTAATAAAAAAATATATGCCAGAAATGATGTCAGAAGATGACGTTAGAAAAGTGGTACAAGAAAAAATAGCTGCATTAGGTACCTCTGGGCCTTCTGCAATTGGAAAAGTAATGGGACCTATCATGGGGCAGTTAAGCGGAAAAGCTGACGGAGGAATGATTTCTAAAATTGTAAAAGAAGAATTAAATAAATAATTCACCTCAACCATATTTAATCCTCTTTAAACAAAGTTTAAAGAGGATTTATTTTGCGGTATAAAACTTGATACATTTAATGTCATGACAAAAATTTATTTTATTTCAATTATTAGCACATTAAGCTTAAATAGCTGTTTTATTGCAGATGAAATGTTTTTAGATAATGAATCCAACAAGGAATCCTTAAGTTCTAAAGTTGAAAAAGAAGTATCAAAATACATTAAAGAAAACTCTGAAAATTACATCTATAAAAATTATGGTTTCAGTGAATTAATCATCAAAAAACCAGCAGAACTAGTAGTTTTAGATAGTTTAAAAAGAAAACAAGCCATAGACTCCAATCAACATATAGTTAATCAACAAATAAAAACAATAGATAGTATAATAAAAACACAGAACATTAGATACTCTCTAGAAATAGATCATGAGTACTCTTTAAAAAATAAACTCACAAAAACCATTGAGTTATTTGAAACAAGATTCACTTTAGCTGATTCAATCAAGGTTAACAAAATCAAACCTCTTTTAAATTTAAAATTAACTGATACAGATGTTACTCTTTTTGAAGCTTACTTTTATGAAACTCCTATTTTTTTAGCTGGTACTTACCCCGAAAGTAAAACACTAAGTTCTGAGTTTTATAACCTCTTTAAACAACATCAAGAAGAGCTAATTGATATTAAACAAAAATCTAATTTTTTAAAGCACAGCTTAGACATCTGTAAAGACATAAAAGAAGATGGAACATTTGATCAATCCTACTATTTATTAAAATCTGCAGACAGACAAATTAGATTAGACAGCACTATTATAAACTACAAACCAATTGAATATTCTCCATTATTTGAAACAATAATTAATGAAAGACTTGTTAACTATTATTTTTTTCATAGCTTTATATGTAGGACAGCTGGTTTTTCAGATACACTATCAGTGCATATAGAATTTTCACCACATTATGAATTAAGATCCATTTCAACACCCGGAAAAACACTTAACACCTACTTCAATGACTAAACTATTTCTTTTACTAACAGGCTTAATACTCTTAGCAAGTACTTCATTACAACCTGAAAAATCAGATGAAAAATCAGTCGAACAAGGGGTTATTACTTGGGCCGATTCAATTTTTTATTACCATGAAGAATACAGGTTCGAGCAGTACCACGCCGAATACACGGACGAATATCAAATTGCGACACTCAGACTTAAAATGTATCAAGGTAGACAAGAAAACTTGGAAAAGATTAAACAAAAAGGTTTTTACAAAAAAACCGAAGAAGAATACACAAAGGAACATAATTTACTAGTAAACAAAAACATAGAATTGAAATATATAGTTGAAAACTTTCAAAACAAGGCTAAATATTATCAAATATTATTCTGGAGTAATATCAAAACAAATCAAGGCCCAACAGTTTATTATTCTCACTTAGTAACACTTAACAATGATTTCAAAGTTACTTCTGCTATAATTAAAAGTGAAATTGGAAAAAAGAACGATAAAACTAAAATTATTTACGCAAAAGGAACTAAAAAGAAAAAATAAATGCTCCTTCATTTTTAATATCATAAATCAATTGACTAGGATATTCTTTCAACAACTTTCGTTTAACATAATACTTGATAGAAGGATGAATAATCAATACACTTTTATTTAAGCGCCATTGTCTTATTGTATAATCATGAATCTTTTGAACATCAGACACAATAATAAAGTCAGCCATCACAGCTATAGAATTTTTATTGCAAATACTAACTGTTTTTGTTTTTAATTTCAAAATAGAATTCTTAAAATTTGCTACATCCTTCCAATAAACAGGGGATTCCTTTCCTGTTTTATAAAACCAATAATGCTTAATATTGAACAATAATTTATCTTCATTATTAATTAATGAATCACTAGACAAAAATAAGTTCTTATCACCATAAAAAACATCAATCGCTACCTCATCCTTTATATTATAAACAACGACTTCATTCTTTTCATTAGTAATATTAGACCTAAACATAAGTAATCCCAAGACGACAATACAGGTGAAAAATGAAACAATTAATAACTTACCTTTTTTAAGAGTGAAGGAAAAAACAAACAATATTAAAATAAAATAAATAAGAACAACTTCATACCAAAAAATTGAAATCCCCCAGGTTATAGAAAAAGGTAAACTCTTAACCCAATCTACTGTACTATTCATAAAACTTAACACTCCACTTAATTCATTCAATATAAGATCACTTAAATAAGGTACCTCACTAAAAATCAAATAAGAAATTCCTAACACTAAAATAACACCAGCTAACGGAATTACAATTAAATTAGAAACTAGAAAAAAATTGGGGAATTGATGAAAATAATACAATCCCAAAGGAAAGGTAGCTAATTGAGCAGCTATTGACACAGAACTAATCCGCCATAGATAATCGATAGGCTTGTACTTAATATAAAATAATCGATAAATTTTAGGCTGAATGTATACAACTCCAATGACTGCCAAATAGCTTAATTGAAAACCAACTTTAAACAAGACTAATGGATCAACAATTAATAGTAATAAAGCGGATACTAATATCGATTGATAAACAGAAGTTTCTCGTTCCAATTCTTTTCCAACTACAATAAACGAAAACATTAAGCTAGATCTTAAAACAGAAGGTGATAAACCTGTTACAAAAGCATAAAACCAAACACCAAACAGTACTACTAAGAGAAAAATCAACTTCCCCTTTCTAAACCTTTTAATTGGCTTAAGGATAAACATCAAAATCATCATAACAATTCCAACATGCAAGCCGGAAACAGCTAGAACATGCATTGCTCCAGCACTGGAGTATATCCTTAACACCTCCTTACTCAAATCGTCTTTCTGCCCAATTAATAAAGCTTTAGCTATTGCTTTATTCTCAGCATTCAAATTTGACTCACTAATAACACTTGACAAGTAACTGCTAATCTCATAAGTAACCTTAAACAATTTGTTTTCAGAACGACTTATCGCCAACCATTTTCCTGAATCAATAAACCCTTGATGATGAATATCAAACAGTTTTAAATAGCTTGGGTAATTAAATTCAAAAGGATTTCCATTAGACCTTGTTTCTTTGAATTCAGACTTAACCAACAGTATATCACCATACCTTAACTGAATAGAGTTCACGTCTTTCTTTACATAAGCCAAAGCCTTACCAGAAACAACAGTATCATTTCGAGAAATAATATCCACAATTATTTTAACGGATTTACTTTTTTCTTCAGGCGGTTCGTTAATTCGAACTTGATAATACTGAACTCCCTTTTTATAAAAATAATTCGCTTTATTGAGACTATTGTTATATTCAACACTCAAAACACTAATAAAAAAAAAGAGTATTGAAATCAACCCAACCAAATAGTATTCCAACCGTATACTAGCCCCTCTTTTGATCGAATTAACCCCAAGTAAAACTGTAAATATTATCACAACGATACACCAACTGACACCTTTTAAATCGTAAGACGTTTTAAAAGAAAAAATGATACCAGCTATAACAGGTATAAGAATCTTAAGTATTGCTGGTAGGTTTTTAATTCGATTCAAAATTTTAGACAATATAGCATAAAGAATTGGAAACCAAGTAAGTTTTAAACTAATATAACAGCATTACATCCTCAAACGTTCCTAATTTAAAACCAACATTACCACACAAATTATTTTGAGCCTAAGTATTGATTTAAGAAAGTTTTTTTACATTTATAACAGCGGAATACATTTTCTTACATGTAAGTTAGTGTTTTCTACTGATATTGATTATTTTTGTACGGATTTAATAAAATTTGAAACATACAGAATGATAAACATTACATTACCAGATGGTTCCATTAAGGAATTTGAAAGCGGAGCATCATCTTTAGACGTTGCATTAAGTATCAGTGAAGGACTTGCAAGAAACGTATTAGCTGCAGAAGTTAATGGCGAAATTATTGACGCTACAATGCCTATTACTATAGATTCTACCGTAAGTTTATTAACCTGGAATGATGATAATGGAAAAATGGCCATGTGGCATTCTTCAGCGCATTTAATGGCTGAGGCTATTGAATTTTTATACCCTGGTGTAAAACTAGCAATTGGCCCACCGATCCAAAAAGGTTTTTATTATGATATTGATTTAGGTGAAAATCACATTACAGATGCTGATTTGCCTAAAATTGAAGCCAAAATGAAAGAATTGGCTAAACAAAAAAATAAATTCATTAGAAAAGAGATACCAAAAGCGGAAGCTGTAGCATATTTTACTGAAAAAAATGATGAGTATAAATTAGAACTTTTAGAAGGTTTAGAAGACGGTACAATTACATTTTATACGCAAGGTGAGTTTACTGATTTATGTCGTGGACCGCACATTCCTCACACCGGTTTCATAAAATCTATCAAGTTAATGTCTATTGCAGGTGCATATTGGAGAGGTGATGAAAACAGACAACAATTAACAAGGATATACGGAATTACATTCCCTAAGAATAAGGAATTAAATGAGTATCTTGAATTACTTGAAGAAGCAAAGAAAAGAGATCATAGAAAACTAGGGAGAGAACTTGAATTATTTACTTTTTCTCAAAACGTTGGTTCTGGACTACCTTTATGGTTACCTAAAGGAGCTGCATTAAGAGGAAGGTTAGAAGACTTTTTAAAAGTTGCTCAGAAAAAAGGAGGCTATGATCAAGTCATCACTCCGCATATTGGACACAAAAATCTATACATAACTTCTGGTCATTATGAAAAATATGGAGCCGATTCATTCCAACCAATTACAACACCGCATGAAGGTGAAGAGTTTTTATTAAAACCAATGAATTGTCCACATCATTGTGAGATATACAAGGCAAGCCCAAAATCATATAAAGATCTACCTGTTAGATATGCCGAATTTGGAACAGTTTACAGATATGAACAAAGCGGTGAATTACATGGCTTAACAAGAGTTAGAGCTTTCACACAAGATGATGCACATATTTTCTGTACACCTAGCCAAGTAAAAGAAGAGTTTTTAAAAGTAATAGACTTAGTTCTTTATATATTTAAAACTTTAAGTTTTGAAAACTTCAGAGCACAAATATCTTTAAGAGATCCAGAAAACAATGAAAAATATATTGGGTCAGATGAAAACTGGGCTAAAGCTGAAGCAGCAATCATTGAAGCTACTGAAGAAAAAGGATTAGACACAGTTACTGAATATGGTGAAGCTGCATTTTATGGACCAAAATTAGATTTTATGGTAAAAGATGCCTTAGGTCGTGAATGGCAATTAGGAACAATTCAAGTAGATTATAATTTACCTGAACGTTTCGAATTAGAATTTAAAGGTTCAGACAATACTATGCACAGACCTGTTATGATACACAGAGCACCATTTGGATCTATGGAAAGATTTGTTGCTGTATTACTTGAACATTGCGGTGGAAATTTCCCTTTATGGCTAACAACTGATCAAGTTGCTATCTTACCAATTAGTGAAAAACATCAGGATTATGCCGAAAAAGTTTTAAAAGTGCTAAATAATTACGATATTCGCGCTTTTATAGATGACAGAAGTGAAAAGACTGGAAGAAAAATTCGTGATAACGAGTTAAAAAAGATTCCATACATGCTTGTTGTTGGAGGTAAAGAAGAAGAAGACAATACCGTTGCAGTACGTAAACATGGTGAAGGAGATCTAGGCGTTCAAGGCTTAGAAGAATTTGCTAAATTTATTGTTGAAGCGGTAAAAAATGAAATAAAAGATTAACAGTATAGCAATATACTTCACTAAAGAAAGGAGCTACGAACTATAGCAATAAGAAGAAACAATAGAGGACGAAAACCATTTCGTAAAGAAGAACCTTATAAGGTGAACGATAAAATTCGTGCACAAGAAGTAAGAGTTGTATCAGATGACGGAGCAGAAGTACTTAGCTTAGCTAAAGCACTTACATTAGCAACTGAAGCTGATTTAGACTTAGTGGAAATTTCTCCAAATGCAAAACCACCGGTTTGTAAAATCATTGATTATAAGAAATTTTTATTCTTACAGAAAAAGAAACAAAAAGAACTTAAGTCTAAACAATCTAAGGTTACAATTAAAGAAATTCGTTTTGGTCCAAACACAGAGGATCATGATTTTCAATTTAAATTGAAACATGCGATTGGTTTCTTAAAAGATGGTTCAAAAGTAAAAGCTTTTGTATTCTTTAAAGGACGTTCAATCGTATTTAAGGATAGAGGATCAATTTTATTATTGAGATTCGCTCAAGAATTGGAAGAATACGGAGTAATCGAACAAATGCCGAAATTAGAAGGTAAGAAGATGATTATGATGATTAATCCAAAGAAAAAATAAGATACTGTTTAAAACAGACTAACGATTATATTAAAAGGGTAAATTAATATTTGAAGCAATGCCTAAAATGAAAACAAAATCTAGTGCCAAAAAACGATTTAAAGTTACTGGTTCTGGGAAAATTAAAAGAAAACACGCTTTTAAAAGTCACATTTTGACAAAAAAGAGTAAAAAGAGAAAAGCTAAATTAACTAAATCTACGTTAGTGCACAAATCTGATGCTGCTAATATTAGACAACAGTTAGGAATAGGACTTTAATCGAAATTGTTCCTTTTGGAACGAAACAGTTGTCAAGAAATTGAGAACAAAATCTCAGCACTATGTTGAGAGGTTAATTGTTAACCCGGTATCTAGTTATAAGAATCATTTTTTAATGGACACTAACTAC
>Ga0209292_1002091_pt1 | contig 23396 bp, 13 predicted proteins | sample GOMGulsemesocosm_2_FD_184634 | JGI IMG/M metagenome (GOLD analysis project Ga0209292, IMG submission 184634) | Methane-oxidizing microbial communities from mesocosms in the Gulf of Mexico - GOM9C Gulf of Mexico (SPAdes) (version 2) | ecosystem: Environmental > Aquatic > Marine > Cold seeps... | reverse complement strand
GCTTCCGCATGCACCACGGCATTATTGCTCAGGATACTTATTTTGATGATGTCTTAAGTGACATCAATAACTTCCTAGAAGCGAACCCTTCAGAGACTGTATTATTCCGTTTACGTTCCGAGCATAGCTCAGAGAACAATACCCGCAGCTATGAAGAAACGCTGAAAGAGTATCTGGCCAGCACGACACGTCGTTATACCGGATCTAGCGATAATCCATCCCTAGATGAAGTTCGTGGTCAGTTTGTGATTCTGCAGGAATTTTCGGGTGCTGATTATGGCATTCCCTATGGTAATCTAGACAAGCAAGATGACTATTCCTTCTCGACTAATTGGGACCTGCACGACAAGTGGACCTCGGTTAAAAACCATCTTAACAAGTCTAAAAACGGCAGCCGCGATACCCTCTATATGAACTACCTCAGTGGCGCTGGCGGTTCCATGCCGTACTTTGTATCCAGTGGTCATTCTAGTCCGGGTACTTCTGCGCCTCGTTTGGCTACGGGTTTAACCACACCAGGCTGGAACAGTTCCTATCCTGATTTTCCTCGCACTACCTGTTTTATTGGTATCTGTACTATTTCATTTGAAGGTACCAATGTACTGACTGCAGACTACATCGCTAATGGCGGTTTTGCTGGCATGGTCATGGCTGATTTTCCAGGCAAGCGCTTAATCGATAACATCATTAATTTAAATGACCTAGCCAGCCTGGGTGATAACAGCTACTACAACTATGGCAATGCAGCTGCTCCCGTTGCCGGCAATTGGAACCAAATGCAGGTATCTCCAGACGCCTTGGTGAACTGGGACAATGGTAAAACCTATGCCTTTGTTGGCGATAATTACTATCGTATCGACAATAGCAATGGCACGGTGGATTCAGGCTATCCGTATGCCATCAGCGGTAACTGGGGTGGCCATCTGGGCAGCTCATGGACCAGTGGTATTGATGCGGCTGTACAGTGGAAGGGGTCCTCTGCTTATTTCTTTAAAGGTTCTCAGTACATAGGTATGAACATGGATACTGAAAAGACCTGGGGACCAAAATCCATCAGCGCGGGATGGCCGGGCCTGACGGGTGAATTCGCTCAGGATATAGACGCCGCCATTAACTGGGGCAACGGCAAGATCTATTTCTTTAAAGGCGATCAGTATATGCGTTATGACATTTCCAGCGACAGTACGGACTCTGGTTATCCAGCGCCTATTGCGGGTAACTGGAGCACGGTTACCGGTGAAGTGATGTCTGCTTCAAAAGGCATTTCATCTAACGCTTATTTCTTTAAATAAGACGTTAGCAGTGGCCGTTTACCTGCAATGTAAGCGGCCTGGTTGATCAAGGTCCTGCCGCCGTCAGTGGTAACTGGGGTGTGGTAACAGGCCCAATCAAGCCCGGTTCAAAAGGCCGGTGTTTTCACTTCACTGTGGTCATTGATTAAAATCATTGGCCTCTTAATTCACTTTCTATCTATTTGGGTCAATGGTATGGCGTGATAGGTCAGTGAACTGTCACCTTTGGATGATGTATTCAACCTCGAAAACTCTTATTTTGTATGGGATTATAAAAATAAGAGATAAACATGAAAAAGAGAATAGTACAGTCTGCTTTCATCGGCGTTCTCGCTGGGTTCGCAAATTTATCAGTTGCTTTTAGTGGTGCCCCCGCCGTCATTGCCACGGATAATACCGCTATTGCTAACCACCAACAGAGTTGGGAATTCAAGGCATTGGCCCACCAGAACATGTTAGATAATGCGACTCCCATGTCTCAAGGCTTTAATGTTATGGGACACAACGCCTATAACAGTTCTGCTTACAGTTCTTTGGTTCATATCGACCCGAACCATAAATTAACAATTACCGAATTACTGGACCTAGGTGTACGTACCATTGAAATGGACTATCACTGGGTTTGGCAAACAAAAGATCTACCGGGTGGTAGCGCACTATTAATGTGCCACGCTGGGGATGATGACTTCGGTTGCAGCGGTCTTGAGCGTTACTTAAAAGACGGCGTAAATGAAGTTAATAACTGGATTCGTAAAAATCCAAAAGAAGTTGTTGTTCTGTATTTCCAAGATGATGCCGAAGGTCATGATGCTGAGCTAGTCAGTGCAGTATCGAGTATTAATGATTTAATTTACAAGCAGCCTGCTGGTGAGTGCAATAACTTCTCTAGCATGGTGCAAACCACAACGGAAGAAGACGTATTAAAGGCTGATAAGCAAATTGTGATCATGGGCAGCAGCTGTGCTGGCCGTGGCCCGTGGACGGGTTATTCTTGGAATAGCATTCACAACTGGGTATCCGGTGGTGGTCAGTCTATTTTGGACAAGTCTGAAGCTGATTGCTTAGCCGATACTGCTAAACAAGATGGTGCTCACCGCATCTGGGAAGATATGACTAACCTAGGTCGTGCCTTTGGTGACCCAGGTCCTAAAATTGATGCTGCTTTGGCTGCTAAAGCCGGACGTTGTGGTATTACCGCTTTGTCTTTAGACATGATTACTATTGGTGATTCGCGCATGAAGGCTTCAATCTGGAGCTGGGCAGAAACCTTCCCAACAGGTTCTGATGCCGCTTATGATTGTGCTTATCATGCTCCTGATGGTCTTTTTCGTGATTCCAACTGTTCTGACGATGGTCGCTACGCCTGTAAAACAACTGACGGTAAGCAATGGACTGTATCTAATAACATAGGTACTGAAAACAGCGCCGCAGCCGGTGAAGCCGCTTGTCAGGCAACAGGTTCTCAATGGCACTTTGGTGTTCCCACCAATAGCCAGCAAAACGAATTCTTAAAAGCGGCTAAAACAGTCAGTGGTCAAGGCTATGTTTGGTTGGATTATAGTGATGCCGTAGAAGAGGGCGTATGGAAAACGTCTAAGCATGAAGTAGATTACGGCGATGGCACTGTTTCTTTAAAGTCTCTGAAATCGGGTCTGACTTATGAGTTCTTCATGAAAGCGACGCGTAATAATTGTGAGCTGCAGTGGCAGGGTGGTAATGCAGGAACGGGCGAGCGTAATGCCAAGTTTGATTGCATGGCAAAAGGCGACCCTATGTTCTTCTCGGCCGATAATGCACCAACAACCAACAGTGATGGCAGTGTAAGTATTCACGGTGTGATTAAAACGCGCGCTGGTGGTCATACTTGTGGTTTAGAGTGGGACGGTTCCGAGTCTGGCGGTGAGCGTAATGCTAAATTTGATTGCTCTGGCAGTGCTGATCCTCTGACGATTACCAGTTATGCGGGTGGTTCTACCGAACGCGTTCGTATTACCTCCGATAACAACTGTGGTTTACAGTGGGCCGGTGGTGATGCAGACAGTGACGGCGAACGTAATGCTAAGTTTGATTGTGGTCCTGCTTGGGATGACATGACGCTTTATGGTGTTAAGTTGCCATCTGAATACCGTGAACTAAAAGTGTTGGGCAAATGTATTGATGTTGCCCCAAGCTCTTTCCAAAATGGTGGTAATGCTTACTTGTGGGATTGCCATGGCGCTGATTGGCAGAAATGGTTCCATGAGCCAGGTACGGGTTTAATTCGCAGCAAGCACAACCCTAATTTCTGTTTAGACAGCACTAACGGTAATGAAGATTTCACTAACGTAGGTATCTGGGCTTGTGAAAACCATCCTAACCTACAGTGGGATGTGGTTGGCGATACGATTCGTCCGCGTAAAAATCATGCGCTAGCGCTGGATATTTTATGGGGCAGCACCGATAACGGCGCTAACCTGCAACTATACAAGGCAGACGGTAATGCCGCTCAGCAATTTAGCTTCGGCAGTAATTAAATCCTCATGTTTTAAGTAAAAAATAAGCCGCGCATTGCGCGGCTTTTCTTTGTTTCGTTTTTAAAATTAGTTAAAACAAAAAACTCTTTATTAAACCTCTCTAATAACAAAATTAAAAATCGAGAATAATAATGAAAAAATATGCGAAAAAAATATTACCCGCATCCTTGCTGCTAGCCGCGAGTATAAGTGCTCAAGCCACCCCCGCAGGAAACTACGATACCGCCGATTGGGTGAAGCAGGTCTATCAAAACCGGGGCGATACTACCTTACGCCAAATGGTGATTCCTGGTACACACGATTCTGCCACCTACAATTTCAGTTCATCTTCTGATTTATCTCCGGACGCCAATTCAATTTTTGGTGCTGCTAAAGGCATTGTTTCAGATTGGGGCAAAACCCAAAGTTACAATATTTATGACATGCTACAAAAAGGTATTCGTCATTTTGATTTACGCATTCTTAAGCATGACGGTGAGTTTGTTAACGTTCACTCCCTTGTTGGAATGAAAGTAGTGGACGTATTGGCTCAGGTGAAACAGTTTGCTGATGAACATCCACAAGAACCCATTATATTAGAAGTGGCTAAAACACCTAGCAGCAGTGATATACCTGCTCTGCTAGACATGTTTGATCAATACATCGGTGATCGTAAACCGGATGCCTCTATTCCTGCAGCGCAGCAAACGCTCAATAATTTATGGGCTGCTGATAGCGACGGTAAAAACAATAACGTGATCGTGATCTGGGCCTCCAGCAGTTCTGAGGGTGAAGCTCGCGGATATTATGGCAGCTCTCAATTGGAAGGCACTTGGGCGGATACGGAAAGTTCCGGCAATCTGCACGATCGCTTGCTAAACGGTTGGGACAGAAAAGGTCGAATCTATAAAGGCCTCAAAAACGCTCCACAAGATAAATTATTCTACAGTGCTTTCACTTTTACACCGCAAGAATCGACCATCATCGAAGACGTGTTTAATGTCTTCAGCTCTGGCAGTCTTTACGGCTGGACACGAGACTGGATGCGTTCTTATTTGGGAGATTGGGTCACAGGATGGACTGCACAGGGTTACCGCCCCAATATAATGACAACGGACTTCTTCGAATATACCGCCATGGTGCCAACGGCTATTCAACTGAATACACAAGCTCCAGCAGTACCCACACAATCACTGCAATACACCATTGCGAGTGATGTGCATCGAGTATGGAGTGATAGCGGTTCAGGTTCTGATAACGACGGTTCTATCTGGCGTTTAAATACCGTGCCAGGTTTCTATCCTCTAGGGGATATTCCAATCGGTGGTTATAGCTTCGATTGGAACGTCGAGCGTATTCTAGTGAAAGATGGCCAACCAGGTGTGACTCGCCCACTGGGTTATAACTGGGTATGGAACGACAACGATTCAGGTGCTGATTCTGATGCCAGTATTTGGCGTCCTATCGCACCAGCAGGATTTGTTTGCTTAGGGGATGTCACCACCTTGAATCATGGTATTGCACCGTCAACGGATTTAATTCGTTGTGTGCATGAAAGCTATGTTGAGCAATCTCCTAACTTTAATTGGAAGTGGAATGATTCAGGTTCTGGCGGTAAATACGACGTTTCTTTATGGGATGGGCATAACGCCAATGGCTCTACTTTGAATGCAGGTTCTTTACGCGCAAATCGCAGCCATTCAAAACCAGCAACGGATACATTCCAGCTTATTACACGTAGCAAAACTCAGCAGGTCTCAGCGCCAGAGTATCGTGAATTAAAGGTTATGGGTGTGTGTATGGATACCAGTTCATCAGCAAGTAATGGCAATAACGTTTTTGTACATTCTTGCTGGAATCCAGCGACTTGGCAGAAATGGATCTATGAAGAAACGACGGGTTATATCCGTAATAAATCCAATTCCCATATGTGCTTAGACAGCACCAACGGAAACAGTGCGGGCACCAGTGTGAAAATGTGGGCCTGTGAAGATCACATTAATTTGAAATGGGATTTTGTGGGCAATAGCATTCGCCCTCGTAAGAACCACAATTTGGCTTTGGACGTTAAAAACGGAACACCTAACAACGGACAGGATTTGTGGTTATGGGATGCTACAGGAAATACGGCGCAAGTATTTAGTTGGGGCAATAAATAAGGATATACCTTGAAAACAGGGAGTGAATACTCCCTCGTTATAATAAAAAATATATTTTAGAAGTTTATAAAAAAGGTTTATTAACATGAACAAAAAATATAATAGCCTGCTTACTGCAGCTATTTTTGGTGCGGGCATACTAAGCTCAACCGCCAGTGCAGGCTGGAGCCAAGATGCCCTTAATTTGCAATATGGATTGCAAAAATATACGCCGCTAGCTCAGAGTAATGTTATCGGCACACATAACTCTTACAGCTCGAATGCTTATAATATGAAGCTGTATGAAAACCAGAATATCAGCATTACAGAACAGCTCAATGAAGGTGCTCGCTTTTTAGAATTGGACTTATGGCGAACGACTTCCCTTGAATATGTATCCACCATACTTTGTCATAACGGTGGACGCTGTGGCATGAGTCTAACGACGGATTATATGTATACAGATACCGCGCTAAGAGAAGTCGGTGACTGGGCCAAAAATAACCGTGATCAAGTTGTGATTATTAAACTTGAAGATCAAATGGATGATGATTCTTATCATTATTTTGCCGAAGCGATTCAGCGTACCATTGGCGATATCGTTTATCGCCCAGAGCGCGCTTCCGATAGCGAAGGTCGTATTAGCTTTCCGTCAAATCTAAGTGCCGCCGACATGCTTGCCAAAGGTAAACAAATAATCTTCCAAGGATACAGTGGTGCCTCAGCGAATACGATTGGTCGCGGCTGGGTCTTTGGTACTGCAAATCCAGAAAAAGACGGTGGTGATACCGCAGATAACCGCACTTCATTATTGAATTGCAGTGATCATGCAGAAAGCCGTTATGCCTTATTTTATGACTCTGCCGCAGAAGGTGATTTTACTTCCGACAAGTATGTACCTACTGACATGATCAAACCTTTAATGGCTTGTGGTGGCACGGTATTTGGCTTTGATTGGTTAAAAAATAATGACCCACGTACTGCAGAAGCTGTCTGGAGTTGGGCCGTTAATGAACCCAATAATTCGGGTAATGAAGATTGTGCGGTGAGCACCAATGGACGTTTCAATGATGCGCAATGTAATACTGCTTTGTCTTTCGCCTGTAGTGATGCCGCAGGTAATTGGAAAATAACCAATGGTTCTGACGCATGGTCAGCAGGCGAAGCAAGTTGCCAAACCGAGTTTGGTGCCGCTTTCCATTTTGATGTGCCACGTACGGCTAAGCAAAACAAAGCCGCAGAGATTGCAAAAGTTGCGGCCAATAAAAACGCTTATTGGTTGAATTATTCTGATGCCGAAGTAGAAGGTTATTGGTTAACCGGTGCTGATAAAAACCATCTAACCAATGAGGTCGCAAGCACGGGTTTAAAAGTCGCTTCTTGGAATCAATATAACTGGATTTATGATGATGCAGGTACGGGCGGTTCCAATAATATCTCAATCTGGCGTGTTAAAAATCTACCGAGCGGCTGGTATAGCCTAGGTGATACTGCAGGCTTGGCGACCGATGGTCGCTATGCTTATACCTACTCACGCCTACCGGGTAGTTCCATTGTTGCCTTTGATGATGGCAGTGGCATGTTGGCCAAGCCACTTGGTTATGACTGGCGCTGGAATGATTGGAAAACAGGTGGTGATAACGACGTCACTCTTTGGAGCCCAATAGCCCCTGCTGGTTATACTTGTCTTGGTGATATTGCTATTCCTGTCGATAGTCGCGCTCAGCCGAGTACCGATTTATTACGCTGCGTACGTGATGATTTATTATTAACGGGTAGCTCTTTATGGGAATGGAGTGATTCAGGTTCGGGTGGGGAATACGATGCCACTATTTACCTAACAACTTCTCAAGTTGGCGTAGATGTTAATAAAGCTCTAAGCCCTAATAACTTCGATGTTAATTCAACCAACAGTTCACAGGTTTTGGATCAAACCAAAGTTAATTGGATGGGTGGGCCTAAGGCTGTCATTGATAATGTTCAAAGTATTATCGTGCCTCCCGTTTATAAAGAACTGAAAGTCATGGGTGTTTGCATGGATACCAGTTCATCAGCGGCGAATGGCAATAACGTATATGTGCATGCTTGCTGGAATCCTGCAACGTGGCAAAAATGGCTATATGAAGAAGCGACCGGTTATATTCGTAATAAGTCGAATCCTCATATGTGCCTAGACAGTACGGGTGGGAATAGTGCGGGTACTAGCGTAAAGATGTACAGCTGTGTTGATCATATTAATTTGAAATGGGATTTCGTTGGCAATACTATTCGCCCACGTAAAAACCATAACTTAGCTTTGGATGTGAAAAACGGAACACCTAATAACGGACAGGATTTATGGCTATGGAATGCGACAGGCAATACCGCTCAGGTATTTAGTTGGGGAAACCAATAAAGTTTTTTAAGAATTTAAGCCGCGTATAGCGCGGCTTTATTTTAAGAGGCGATTATTCGATAGGGTTAATTCTTAGCAGGTTTCAGATCCTTCTCGCTGGAGTGATCATGAGAATCGTAAGTCATTTTAACTTCAGCGCTGTCTGAGCGTTTCATCAGTTTTGCAACCAAAGAGACAAACTTTTTATTGGTAAATTCTCTGTGCTTAATTCGACGTTTGATGACCCGGGTTTCATATCCTGGAATCATTTGATCCAGAGTTAATACTTTTGGACGCATGAATTTAACCAGCATAAATAAATACTTTGGCCAAGCTGCACGTTTAGGCATTCCGGGCATGCCTTCAAAGATTTCTTCGCCGTAGCTCCATTGGTTTATACCCAATAAAAATCCCTGAGATATCGGCGTGGTAATCGCCATTAATTTCGACATTACTTTAGACGATTGTCGCTCTGCCAACAGCTCTGGAATACCGCTATAAAAAGCTTTATTAAGGCCTTCTGTATAAACCGTTTGTCCTTCACACATCGCTAGCGAATGATCGATATAGAGGCAGCATTCATCGTAGTCTTTTGGTAGCCATTCGTAATCAATACCATTGATATAAGAAATACAACGGGCCAATTCGGCGCAATTTTCATAATCTTCACGGCTGTATTTTCGGCCTAGCGATGCGCTATACCAAATACAATACAGTGAGAACATCATGCCGCCATTGGCGCCAATTCTCATTGAAATAGGGTGGCCACGATTTTCAAAATCGACCACATCTTCATCGGTAGACTTTATTACTTGATTACGAATAAGGGAATGCATTAAACGCACATTAACGCCGGTTTTTAAGCTGTGGCTATCGCGCTGGAAAACATCCGCAGAAGAGACATCACCAACAACATAAGAGCTGGTTTCGACAAAACGGCTTAGAGAGTTAGCTACGTCTAGGAAACGGCCTGTTGCGCCGACCATACGCGATACGGGGCCTAGTGTGGTAGACGTCCACATTAAGCTGGTATTTGCGAGGTAATGCATAATGGGCGATAAATCTGCTAATACATCGGCTCCTTTTTGCACTTTTTCCATATTGAATAAACGTGGAGTTGCATCGACCTGTTCAAAGAATTCTTTCATTATTTGCGGAGCATCAGTGACCGACTCTATGCCATTTTCAAGGGCCTGATTAAATAGCGCTCGCCCTTCATTATTCGGCGTTGATTTCATCCATGTGGCTAATGTATCGCCGGTATAATCGCCTTCCCATTCGGTATCAGACCAGCGATTGAGGAGCGCTTCATAAGGCTGAAACTCTGCTGCGGAACGTTTGATCTTATAATCTGTGCTGGCAAAAAGCATTTCACGATAACCCGTGTAAATAGGGTTGTAGCTGGCGCTGACTTTTGGGGCAGGGCGCAGCGGGGCATCCGACGATTGGCAACGATAAAAATTATAAGGGTGCTGTGCTAGTTTTGGATTAATGTTAGAGTTTTTCATATTATTATTTTTCTGGTTTTGAAGGTGTTAGGTGGTAATCGTTTAAATTTAATTGGCGCGTCTGACTACGATATTTAAAGGTAAAGTCTGGCCAGTTAACCGTATTATTTCCGTCTGCATTTTTATACCAGCTGATACAGCCCTTTTCCCAGACTGTATTTTTTAATTTATCTTGTACACGCTGATTAAATTGAATCTGAGGTTGGGCTTTAATATTTAGGTACTTCAAATCATCTGTTTTTAATATTTCTACGGCTTTCAAAATATAATGAATTTGGCTCTCTAGCATATAAACAATAGAGCTATGGCCAAGGTTGGTATTGGGGCCGTATAGCATAAAGAAGTTAGGGAAATCTTTTACGGTAATGCCCAAATAGGCTTCTGCGCCTTTGTGCCATTCCTGATTGAGGGTTTTTCCTTGTAACCCTGTTACTTCCATGGGGGTTAAAAATTCAGTCGCTTTAAATCCAGTACCATAAATAAGAGTATCGGCTTCAATTTCACGACCATCTTTTAATCTAATACCCGTTTGAGTGATGGTATCGATGGATTCAGTTTCTAGGGAAACATTTGCTCGGGTAAAGGCTGGGTAGTAGTTATTGGAAATCAAAACCCGTTTACAACCAATATCATAATCGGGTGTGAATTTTTTGCGTAACTCAGTATCTTTAATCGTCTTTTTCATATGCCGAGCGCACTGGGTTTGGCTAGCACTCATTAACTGCTGAAATTGGGTAAAACCCAAAGCTCGACTTTCATGAGAAAGGTAAACGCTAAGGCGGCAAATTTTCTGCCACAGGGGTGACGATTTAAAACGTTGTTTTTCTTTGTCAGAATAAGCGCGATCAGGCTTGGGTAAAATATAGGGTGCACTGCGTTGCAGTACGTGCAATGAATCAACCTCTTTAGCGATTTCTGGAACAAACTGAATCGCGCTGGCCCCAGTACCGATTACCGCGACTTTCTTGCCTTTTAAACTATGTTGATGATCCCAGCGGGCAGAATGCATTACCTTGCCGGTAAAGTTCTCTATTCCTTTTAGATGGGGTATGGCAGGTTGACTTAGCTGACCGCAGGCAGAGATAAAAATACGCGCACTGATCTGTTGGCCATTAGCTGTTGTTAATAACCAGCGACCTGTTGCGGCATCAAAAACGGCATTAACGACTTCGGTATCAAATTGAATGTTATTGCTTAGCTGGTATTTGTTCTCACAGTGTTTCAAATACGCTTCAATTTCTGGCTGAGGCGCAAATGCTCGGCTCCAGTCTGTTTTTGGCTCAAATGAAAATGAATACAGCAGTGATGGAACGTCACAGGCAGCGCCTGGGTAACTGTTTTCACGCCAGCAGCCGCCTGAACTTGCGCCTTTCTCTAAGATAACAAAATCGTCATGGCCTGCTTGTTTTAACTTGATAGCCATACCTAAGCCACCAAAACCGGTGCCAATAATGGCAATGTCTTTTATGAGTGTCTGCAAGCTGAATCTCGAATATTGTTATTAGTAGAGCTCTATTATCAATTTTGATAGCTAAAAAGGTATAGGGGGATAGGACAAAATTATTGTGATTTTCGGTCAGTAGCGTAGGTTATTAGCATCAATTGTTAAACTCATGACAAAAATAGACCATGCAGCAACTAACTCGAAAACGCAGTACCATCAGCGTGCTGTTGATGATGAATGTGGCAGAATCAAAGGGTATTAGCGCAGAGCAATGCTTGAAAGATACGGGTATAACAGAAGAAATGTTAGCGGATGGCCATATTGAAATCTATCCAGAGCAAGAGCTCAAGCTGATAGAGAACCTCGTCGATCAACAGCGTGATCAGCAAGCAGGCCAGCAAGTAGGAGAGTCGTTAGCGATGGAAATAGGGCGTCATTATCACCTGACGACCTATGGGATTTTTGGCTTTGCCGTCTCGACTAGCCCTGATGTGCGCAGCGCCATTGAAGTTGGACTCAGCTATTTACCACTGACCTTTGCGTTTAGCCAATTCAGAATGATTGAAGATAAGGGCTTAGGGTATATGGTGGTCGACGCTGATCATATCGCAGAAAAGGTTCAGCGCTTTGTCGTTGAGCGTGATATGACAGCGATGATTTGCATGCACCGTGAGATATTCGGGCAAGTGATGCCTTTAGAGGGCTTGGAGTTTCAGTGGCAAGCTCCTGAAAACCGTGAACGCTACCTTGCTATTTATCCAAATCAACCTCGCTATCAGCAAGTTGAAAATCGAGTGGTCTTTAATCGCTTATTATTAGATTTAGCCCTGCCAACAGCGAATGAGCAAAGTCGAAAAATATTATTGGCTCAATGCCAAGATTTATTGCAAAAACGCCATGCTGAAAATAGCGTCGCGCTAAAAGCTCGGAATTGTATATTGAGCCGAATTGATCAGGGCAGCGATATGGAGGCTATTGCGAGTGAATTGTGTGTTTCTTTGCGTACATTACGTCGACAATTAAGCAGCGAAGGCACGTCATTTAGAGCCTTGGTGGATGAAGTGAGAGAAACCTTAGCGATTCAAATGATTGAAGAAACCGCTTTAACCATGGAGAAAATAGCGGTTCGATTGGGCTATTCGGACACCGCTAACTTCTTTCATGCGTTCAAACGCTGGACGGGTTACCCGCCAAAACACTTCCGGAAGTAACTGTTAAACTTCGTAAACTATTGTCACAAAGTATTGATATATTGGGGCTTTCGCTATAAATTAATACCTTCAAGCAAATATACAACATTGGTCGTTACGCTATGCCACAACTCGGACATAACAACATTAAGAGTGATTTATTCTGGAACTTGCAAGATGTTTCGAATAAAAGAGCGGGCCAAATATTAATCAAAACGTTGTGTAAATACATTCCTACCTATTCTTCAGGTGCTCAGCAAATATACTCGGAAGGTGAATGCCAATTCACCTCTATTGATCGTGTAGTTTTTCACCCGAATACTGCAGATTATACCAAGACTTTTAGCCGTATTCCCGCCACAGCGGTTAGAAATACCTCGATACATTTATTTGCGCACGCTAAGCAAGGGTTAACCTTTCTGCAGCAAAAATCAGGTAAGTCTATAGGCAGCTCTGCTTTCTCAGCGACCTTGAATCAAATCCTTAGCAATATCGATAAAAAGCAGGGTTTCATTCCAATTCTGCAAAAGTCAAATGTCCAAGATACCGCAGATAAAAAACCTTTGCTTAAACTCAGCACACTTGATGTTAAATCTTTAGAAGCAGAGTTCTCAAATTTCGAAATATCTACGATGTTAAATGAACTTAAGAAAGGGTTTGTGGAATTAAACGCGCTTTAGCCTTTGTTTGACGCCTTTTCAATATTGATCATGTCGCAATACGGACATTATTTGTCATCTTCGGATAATGCCCAGTGCCTTTAAATTAGATATGTTGCTAGCTAGTAACATAATAATAAAAAGGCATGAATATGAAACCCGTCCGTCGAAGTAAACTCGCAGGCCTGTTGTTTAGTCTTCCCGTCGTAGGCCTATTAGGTTTTTCACAACTCAGCTTATCCCATACCGATGGGGCTTATAGCCATGGTTCTGATGCCGTAGCCAATAATGCTCAATGGATGTCTCGCTTGGCGAACAACCTACGAGTCAGCGAAATTAACCTGCCGGGCACCCACGATACTATGTCGATTGCCTCGGGTGATATCTGGCAGAACCAGACCATGTCGTTGCGTGAGCAGCTGGACTCTGGTTTACGTGTTTTTGATATGCGCACACGCCATATCGATGACAAGCTGCGTATGCATCACGGCATGATTGCCCAAGATACTTATTTTGATGATGTGTTAAAAGACATCGACAGTTTTCTAGAAGCCAACCCAACAGAAACCGTTTTATTCCGCCTACGTTCAGAACATACCTCTGAAAACAATACTCGCGGCTATACCGAAACGTTAGATACCTATTTAGCCGATAACGGCAGCAAGCGTTGGGTGCCTACCAACAGCAACCCAACCTTAAACGAGATTCGTGGCAAGTTTGTAATTCTGCAAGAGTTCGGTGGTGCTAACTACGGTTTGTCTTACAGCGCGATCGACAAGCAAGACGATTATTCCATGTCGACCAACTGGGACTTGTACGACAAGTGGACCGCAGTGAAAGGCCACATGGAAAAGTCAGAGCATGGTAGCCGAGATACTATGTACATGAACTACCTAAGCGGCGCGGGTGGTTCTATGCCTTATTTTGTGGCCAGTGGTCATTCTAGTAACGGTACTTCAGCTCCTCGTTTATCGACTGGTTTAACCACGCCAGGCTGGAACAGCTCTTACCCTGATTTCCCTCGTACGACCTGCTTTATCGGCATTTGTACTATTTCTTTTGAAGGTACTAATACCTTAACCGCTGATTATATTGCCAATGGCCAGTCCAACTTTGTGGGTATGGTGATGGCGGATTTCCCCGGTAAAAAGTTGATTGAAAATGTGATCAACCTGAATGATCTAAGTGGCTATAGCTACAGTGAATTCACTTGGGGCACCGGTACAGGTGCGAATGTTCGTTTATGCAATGGCAGTAGTCCTTGTGTAGAGGGAGATAAGTTCACAAACGCAGCGCCAGCTGCCAAGTCTGAGTTAAGTGTTGTTAGCTATAACGTACTACGCCCATCGGCAGAGCGTATTCAAAACCAAATTCAATGGTTGAAAGGTCAGTATGGCGAGCAAGGCCCAGACGTTATCTTGCTAAGTGAAACTCAACGCGGAGCCGCATGTGGCGCAGGCCGTGATACCGCGCGTGAATACGCTAAAGCGTTTAATGCGTATTACGTAAACGTGAATGAAGATGGCCCAAGCTCTAGTTGCCAAACGGGTAACTCAATAATTTCTCGCTACCCAATGGGTAACGTGGGTATGTTGCGTTTCAATTCGCAAGAAGATCGCTGGAGCAATGACCCACAAGCAGGTCGTTCAGCGGTTTATGCTGACGTGAATGTCGGTGGCGATGTGGTGCATGTGTATTCAACCCATACTCATCATAGCTTTGGTGCTGGCGGCGACTCTATTCGTAAGAAGCAGAATGCCGAAATGGTTCAGCATGCTGCAGGTAAGCCTTACTCTAAAATCTTAGGTGGCGATCTAAACTCGATTGGCCATGTCTTTGCTGATCCGCTAGGTTTGCATGATATTTCTTTGAACCCTTATTTCGATAAAGGCTATACCGATGCTCATGACGACCTTTGGACTCATGAACGTATTTCTGCCGAAGCAGGCCTAGTCGCTAATGATTGGACCATGATCTTAGATTTCATCTTCACCAAAGATGCAACGAGCAGTGGTGCGAACTTATGTACTACCGACTACTGCCGTAATAGCGATGTGATGTCTGACCATGCTCCGGTTTGGGCGAATGTGAAATTCCAGCCTAACGGTATTGCATTGTCTTCTATGACCGTTAACCAAATGAAAGCGGGTGATCGTTTCACTTTTAAACTAGCCACCAAAATTGGTTCTTCTACTTGTAAGATGGAATGGGATGGTGGTTTAAGTGGCAATGAGCGTAATGCTAAATTCGATTGTGCTTCGCAAGGTGATGAGCTGATCTTTGTTCCAAGTGCTAATCCTTGGGTTGATCATAATGGTTATCAGGCAACTCGTGGTCACTTCCTAACTATGGGCGACTGTGGCCTTGAGTGGGATGGTTCACTTTCAGGTGGCGAACGTAATGCCAAGTGGGATTGTAACGGCGGCAAGGATGAGTTTTATCTAACCAGTCATGCCGATGGTGGCTTAAGCGATGTGATCATTACTTCTGTTGGTGCAGCTGGTTATAGCAATGACCATTGTGGCTTGCAGTGGGCTGGTGGTAGCGGTGTAGAGCGTAACGCCAAGTTTGATTGTGACCCAGCTTGGGATGCATTCAGTATGGTTGAGCTGCGTCGTGATATTGGTAAAACATCGGTGAATGGCAACTGGTCTGGTTCTGGTGGCCGCAATGCTTATGCGGGTGGTAATACTAATTATCAGCTAACGGTAGAAGCCGATGGTTCTGTAGAAATTAACCTAACGTCTAGCATTGATACTTACTTGTATTTGCTCGATGCTAACGGTTCTATCATTGCTTCAGATGATGATGGCGGTTCGGGTTACAATTCTAAGCTTGTTAAGACGTTATCTAAGGGTACTTATACGGCAGTGGCAGCAACCTATAGTTCTGGTCAGTCCGGTGCGTTCACTATGACAACTAGCCAAGGTGGTTTGTTGGTGAAATAGTTAATGTAGAAAAACAGTGATGAATACGATGAGGCGACTCCCATTAACTGGGCGTCGCCTTTTTTATTAGCAGCTATTTATTAATAGCTTGTGATTCGGAAAGTTCAGTATAAATACCATGCTTTATTGGAATGGGTTTTATATCAAAAGTTGGACTCATATACTGAATGCTCAGTGGGGACTGAGGGTTCATAATTAGCGCCGAATTCGCTCCTCCAAAACTGTGTGGGTGATGATACGCTCTAAGTTGGGAAGCTGCTCAAGGTGTTTCCTGAGTGTGTTCAATTCAGTAATGCTTTTAGCTTCTGCAAAAATCATCATGTCGACATCTCCCGTTGTACTGTGGCAATAACGAACTTCCTTGAAGGTTCTTATGCTGGATATTACGGCATCGCAGCTACTTACGCTAAAAGACAACTGAAAATAGGCCGCTACACTTGTTTCTTCAGGTTTAAGTTCAACTCGATAACCTTGGATTATTTGCTGATCTTCCATGTTGCGGATGCGCTCTGATACTGCGCTGCGAGACAGGCCTATATTACGTGCAATCTCTGCGTTGGATTGACGGGCGTTTTCGCTTAGGCTCTCTAGGATCTTTTGATCAAACTTGTCCATTTAATTCCTGGCCCATTTTTCTTGTGGATTCTCAATATATCATAGCAATTCATTCAGCCATCGATTGTCGGAATAATATGTCGAATCGACGGCGAATTGTGACGTTGTGCCCCTTTGAACAATCCTTGAATAGCTTATATTAAGTATCGACTATGTCATGACTGAGGTATGTGAAATGAGGGTAGCTTACATTGAATCTCCAGAAGGGCTATTGCCGCACAGTAGGCAATGGCAGCAATTAAAAACTCTTATTGCTAGCGAGAATGCTGATGTATTACTCACAAATGAAATGCCTTTTGGTACTTGGTTAGCTGCCGAAGAGGATTACGATCTTCAGAATGCACTGACGTCTGTTGCAGCTCATGAGGAGGGTATAGTGGCATTGAAAGAGCTAAAAATCCCCCTTGTGCTTTCCTCTCGGCCAGAAGTATTTGGCAACAAATTAGTCAATGAGGGTTATGCGTTAGTTAATGGAGAATATTGCTTCGCTCATCAAAAACACTATTTGCCAGCAGAAAAAGGCTTTTATGAAACCCGTTGGTTTACTACGAGAGTTAAGGGATTTGATGTTATCAAGACACCTGAGCTAACCGTAGGGTTTCTATTGTGTACAGAGCTTATGTTTAATGAATGGGCGCGGCATTATCGAGAGCAGGGTGCGCAGTTGATTGTGGTGCCTAGAGCGACGGGGAATAATTATGATCAGTGGAGAACGGCTGCTGCAATGGCGGCTATTGTCTCTGGTTGCTATGTCGTTAGTAGTAATCGCATCGGTAAGGTAAGTGATGAGTTGAGTTTTGGCGGAAGAGGTTTTGCATTTGCCCCTGATGGAACGCAGATATCAGAAACATCAGCAGAAAACCCCGTTGTTTCTTTTGAACTGGATCTGGCTTTGGTTGAAAAACAGCAAAAACAATACCCCTGTTATGTTTCGGGTTCTGTAGACATGCAGAACTAAGATCGATTTTTAAGAACTGGTGGCATATTGGCTCAGGAAACTGTCGTATTGGGCCATGAAAGTGTCGTCTTTTGATGATGTAAAATAATCAATGAGTCGCTAAATTGGATCACTGTAATAAATCATCAAGTATCTGTTATGTCATTAAATCCTCAGGCAAGTTCTCAGTTAGGTACTCAAACAGACTCTCCGCAAGTAGAGAGCGGAACTGCATGCATGTCGGGTGAAGTAACGGGAATGGCTTTTAAAGCAATATATGATGAAGTTCTGAGTCAAGCTGGCGAGAGCAGAGCAGAGAAGTTCTTGCAGGCGTCAGGTCTCAATATTGAAGATGTTGGTGTAGAAAATACGGCTATTGAAGTAAGTACCTACTACAACGCATGGAAAGTTGCTGAAGCGATTACTCACGACCCTTTATTAGGTTTTCATATTGGAACGCATTTTCATCCCTCTGACCTGGGGGTCATGGGTTATGTCATTCAAAACTGCAAAAATATTCAGCAAGCAATGATGCTCATCATTAAAACCAATCCATATGGCAAAAAAAAGGTTTTCAATGAAATTCACTTTGAAAATAACATGGTTGTTATTCGCTTCTGTACCAAGCTGGATCCTGAGGTTCCCCGCCATTGGGTGGAAATGAAAATCGCAGCCTACTTGCGTATGTATCACCTGCTTACGGGCAATGAAGACGTTACTTCCCATGTACTTAAATACTTGTCTTTCGCTCATTCTTGCCCAGGCAATGAAGAGGAATACAACGAGTATTTTAACTGTGATATTAGGTTTAATCAGCCTGTAACCGAATTTTCATTTGCGGTGGATCATTTTTTTAAACCCATATTTAAAGGTAATAAAAATCTTCTAGATAGCTTTATGAGCCAGTTGGGCATCCGTCTAGAAGATGATGGTTTTATAACGGATGTGAAAAATTACATTAAACGAAGGTTGCCTCATACGGGGGTGCCTACGTTATGTCGAGTTGCTAAGCACTTCAATATTAGTGAGAGCACTGCCAAAAGCAGGTTGTTGAAAGAAGGTTTTAGCTACGTTGAGCTTTGCCAAAGCTTGCAAGAAAAAATTGCTAAAGACATGTTTAAAAATCCTAAGATTAGTTTAACGGAAGTTGCTTGTTATTTAGGCTATTCCGCTCCCTCTGCTTTATCTCGTTCATTTAAAAAATGGACTGGGAAAACCGTAAAAGAGTACAGGGCTACTCTGTAAAGTAGCCTGCAAAAGTGCTGACCTTATGTGGTATTAATTTGGTCCTTGCTGTCGTTTATTTCCCTGCTGTCTCTTGTTGTAATGTTTCATGAAGTAGTCTCATTTAACTTATAAAAAACATAACAATAATAGAGAGTAATATGACAAAAACACTTATTTCAAGCGTACTCGGTGTGGCATTAAGTATTGCTGCATCAGGTGCCTATGCTTTTAGCGGCGCACCAGCTGTTGCTGAAAACGACTATACCGCCATGGCCGCGCACCAAAAAACGTGGGAATACCAAGCCTTATCTAAGCAAAACTTGCTAGATAATGCGGTGCCAATCTCTGAAGGCTTCCGAGTGATGGCTCATAACGCCTTCAACAGCTCGGCTTACAGCTCTATTGTTTACGCAGATCCTAACCACACATTGAGCATCACTGAACAGCTTGATACGGGTGTTAGGTATTTAGAATTGGATGCGCACTGGATTACTCAAACTAAGGAAATTCCTTTTAGTAAAGCGCTGTTATTGTGTCATGCCCAATCCTCTCACCTTGGCTGTAGTGGCTTAGAGCGCTATCTAAAAGATGCTGTTGCTGAGATCGGTGATTGGTTGCGTAAAAACCCAAGAGAAGTACTTGGCATAATGATTCAAAACGAAGTTGAAGGACAAACCAGTGAAGTGGTTGCTGCCTTCTCATCTATCCATGACCTTATTTATAAGGCTGCGCCGCGTAATGATACACAAAGTATCTATACCGCAGTTAAAACTCTGACCGAAGAGACCATATTGAAAGCTGGCAAGCAGGTTTTTGTTATGTCTTCTATCAGTGGTGCATTTACACCGTATACCTATTCTGGTTCTTTCAATGGCATGGGTGACCCTAAAGACTTCGCCAATGTGAGCGAAGCTGATTGTATTGCCGATGTAAGTAAGCAGAAAACACACCACCGTTTATTTGATGACGGTACTGTTTTAGGTGGACTTTTTGACGGTGGCGGTCGTATTAACGATGCCATGGCGAGTAAAGCAGGTCGTTGCGGCGCTTCGGTATTAGCACCTGATAAGTTAACAATCGGTGATAGCCGACTTAAAGCCTCTATCTGGAGCTGGGCAGAAAATGAGCCAAGTGGTGGCGCTACGCAAGACTGTGGTTTTGTTCGCGATAATGGTCGTTATTATGACGGCAGCTGCAGCGGTGAAACGTCTTATTATGCTTGTAAGTCTGATGCCACTAGCTGGAAAGTAACTTCGGCTTCTGGTGATTGGGGTAATGGCGATGCTCAGTGTAAATCTGAATTTGGTGCTAGCTACTCTTTTGCAATGCCAACCAATAGCCAGCAAAACGAATGGTTGAAAGTAGCATTGAATGGCAAGGCTCATGCGTGGGTTAACTATTCAGATAAGGCTGATGAAGGTATTTGGCTTACGTCTGCTCATAAGCAAGATTATCGTGATGGTATTGCTGATCTAGGTAAACTGAAAGTTGGCGCTGCTTACGAGTTCTATATGAAAACAGTAACAGGTTCTTGTGAATTAGAGTGGAATGGTGGAAACACAGGTTCTGCTGCGCGAAATGCCAAGTTTGATTGCGCATCTAAAGGCGATCCTATGATATTCATTCCTGACGCTGCTCCTAGCACTACCGGCGGGAAGACCAGCATACACGGCGTAATCAAAACACAGGTCAGTGGTTATTTATGTGGTTTGGAATGGTCTGGGAATATTGGCAACAATGAAATGAATGCTCATTTTGATTGCAGCGGTGAAGCTGACCCTATAACCATTATAAGTGACTCCGACGGCACTAGCGCTAACGTACGCATTACTTCAGATAATAACTGTGGTTTACAGTGGGCCGGTGGCGATGCTGATGATAACGAACGTAACGCCAAGTTTGATTGTGACCCGTCTTGGGATGCTATGCGCCTATACGGTGTAAACGCTATGGGTGATCAAATGATGGATTATTCAGCAGGTGAGAATACCAAGCCTATCGCCGGCAACATGGGCGGCATGAACGCTACGCCAGATGCGATCGTGCGCTGGAACAGCGATTACAGCTATGTATTCCAAGGCGATAAGTACTGGGCAATTTATCACTCGGATTTACGCACTACCAGCAAGAAATCTATTGCTGGCAACTGGGGCGGCGTAATGGGAAGTGATAGCTTCTGGACGTCGGGCATTGATGCTGCCGTTGAGTGGAATAGTGATGTTGTTTATTTCTTCAAAGGTGATAAGTATCTGAAGATGTTTAAGTCTGGTGAGCAAACTCCAGATGGTACTCGCTCTATTGCTTCAGGTTGGGGGATGACGGGGAATTACAGCAACTTTGCTTCAGGAATTGATGCCGCAGTGAACTGGGGTAACGATGTTTATTTCTTTAAAGGAAATAATTTTGTTCGTCATGATATTGCAACAGACAAGCCAGAGCTTGGTCCACTTCCTATTGTCAACAGTATTGATGGTTGGGGTAAGCTTAATGTTCCTGTTGGCGCCGCAGTCAATACCGGTAGCAAGAAGTTGTTCCTACTTAAATAATAGTTCGAATATTAAATGACTTTGAGGCCCGCTTTATGCGGGTCTTTTTGTATCGGTATTTATAACTAATAAAAGTATTAGTTTGTTTCATGAAAAGTAAGGTGAATAATGAAAATAATAAAAACTAAACCGCTAGCACTATTGCTAGGCAGTATTTTTATGAGTGCTTCTTTAGCTCAGGCAGCGGATCGAAATTTTGATTTTTTGATGACGGGTGATCCGCAATACGATAATGGCGCTCACTCACGCAACGATGTCGCAACGCGTACTTTAAAGGCGATGGGTAATCAGGTATTGGCTAATCCTTCACAGGTTAAAGGCGTATTGATTGCGGGTGACTTAACTCAAAATACTCGTCCTTATGATGAATATAAATTTTATAAAAGCGCTATTAGTTCTTTTCAGCAACATGTTTATGACGGGCAGGGAAACCACGATGAGCACGAGCCTGATGGCTTCGTACAAGAATCAGGTTGTACTTTTAATGCAACCTGGTGTGTAGACAAAGACTATATTGTGAATGATTTACGCAGCCGAAACCGTTCGACTGCGGTCAATATGCATTCAGAAGGCGGCGTATATTCTTGGGATTGGGAAGGCGTCCACTTCATTCAGTTAGGGTCTTACGCAGGTAGCCGTCAATACAGCAGTAGTTGGGCGAGTTACGTAAAACCTTATGGCAGCCTTAATTTCTTACGTGATGATTTAGCCAGTCGAGTAGGGCCGACGGGGAAGCCTGTTGTTTTGGTTATGCACTATACCTTTGATAGTGATCGTGGGGATAATTCTGCATGGTCTAACGAGCAAGCTGCTGATATGTGGAATGCCCTTGAAGGCTATAACGTTGTCGCGGTTATGAGTGGCCATATTCATTATGGACAAGGCGGCGGTTGGGCACGTACTTCTTATCGACCAGCGGGTGCAACGAAAGGTCCTGCGTCTTTACCGAATATTGTTGTCGGTGCTGCTCTCAATGGCATTTTTGTTAGAGCTTCAGTACGTAATGATCAAATGACTTTGCAGCGCTATTACGTGAATGGTTCTGGCTCTGCAGGGGCTATCGATAGCGCAGTTAATATTAATATTGCCAAGCAAAATATGGGCTTTGCTGAACTTCGTGATGGCAAGGCTAATAAGTGTTTAGACTTTACCGGCTCTAGTCCTTATACCCGTGCCAATGTGTTATTGCATGGCTGCGCGAATGTTGATTGGCAGAAGTGGGCTTACGATGTGGATAGCAAACATATCATTAATAAAGCGAATACGGGCTATTGTTTAGATCAGGCAAACCAAGCTCAAAACGGCGGTAAAGTTCAACTTTGGCCTTGTGAAAATCATGACGACCTCATATTCGATATGGATACAAACCGCATTCGTAGTGGCTATAACAATAACTATGTTTTGGATGCGAATGGCACTTCTGATGGTTCGAATGTTTCTCAGTATTCAGTCAATGGTGGCAGTCATCAAAATTGGTCTTGGGGTAAGCGTGATAATGCTTCGGCCATATCCAATTTAGTGCAAGGAATGCAGGCGAATAAATCTTATGGCTTTAAGTTAAGAGCAAAGTCTAATGATTGCAGTTTAGAGTGGGATGGTGGCTTAAGTAATAATGAACGTAATGCAAAATTTGATTGCAGTTCTAATGGTGATCCAATGACCTTTGTTGCTTCAAGTAATCCTGTGCAAAATGCGGATGGTACGTACAGTATCAATGGTAAAATCTATACCCATAATGATAGCTGCGGTTTGGAGTGGGACGGTTCGTTATCGGGCGGCGAGCGTAATGCCAAGTTTGATTGTGGTGGTAGCGCTGATCCTTTAACCCTAAAAACAACGGGTAAAGGCGCGGCTGAAATAATTATCACCTCAAACAACTGCGGTTTACAGTGGGCGGGTGTATAGTGGCTTAATAATCCTGAACAGCTTAATGGGGTAAAATACCCTTACCAATCTAGGATTATTAACATGAAAGCCAGATCAACCTATTCCAATGAATTCAAAATAGATACCGCCAACTTAGTGC
>Ga0209292_1002090_pt1 | contig 23424 bp, 20 predicted proteins | sample GOMGulsemesocosm_2_FD_184634 | JGI IMG/M metagenome (GOLD analysis project Ga0209292, IMG submission 184634) | Methane-oxidizing microbial communities from mesocosms in the Gulf of Mexico - GOM9C Gulf of Mexico (SPAdes) (version 2) | ecosystem: Environmental > Aquatic > Marine > Cold seeps... | reverse complement strand
GGTTGAACATCCGAAGCTCAAATACTGAACCTGTAATTCGTTTAAATGTTGAAAGTAGACAAGATGAAGGTTTGTTATTAAAGCAGCTAGCAATAATAAAAAGTTTAATTTATTAGATAAGAATATACCCGATTGAATACTCGGGTATGAGTAAAATAGTAACAATTTAGTACACTATTCCTGAAAATCTATTTAGCCATTTTGACTGAAAAGAATGTTCGGTATAAAAACTTATTAATGTTAGAGAGTCGTTTCTTTAACAGTAAGTCGTATATACGTCAGCTTGGTTTTTAGTGAAAATTATTGTCGTAAATAGGTGGAGTCAATAGATGAGTATCCATAAAGCCAAGGTAACTAAATAATGAAATTAATATTTTCAGGTATAGATAAAGCATTTTTTAACAACTTAGCATTTAACAATCAAGTGACTGCTAGTTGGTTATCTATTGAAGAGTTAATGAGTACCGGCCCTGAAGTTGATAACAGCGATGTAAAATACGTGGTGTTTTATAGCTCACCAGAAGCTTTTTTATCAGAGCGAGGTAATAAAACTATTGGGAATTTGGTCACAGCTGAACAACAATGGCTACCGCAAACAGAATTATTGATACAATTTTACCTTGCGAATAAAGTCAATGCTATTTTAGTTGATAGCGAGCAATGTGAACGTAATAGCGATGCATTCACAAAGCTGATTAACCAAAAGTTTAATACAAACAGCCAATTGTCAATCAATAGTAATCAGCAAGTTGATGACGCTAAAAAGCTCTTAGAAAAGTCATTACAGTTAACTTTAGTGATAGCTTTAAGTGAACATTATGATATTCAAAATACTTTTGAGAATGTAATAAGTGCAGCTGACTTATTAGTAGCGAGTGATGACTATTCACCTGAAGATAGAGCATGCACCCTGCGCGATAATTGTGAAAGCCTCGTTAAGAAAATTAATGCAAAGTACTCAAAATATACAGACGTAGGAAAAGAGAATGAGCAGTCATTATTGCAAGTACAGCAACTACAAGAAGCGTTAGATACTTCAAGCAAGAAATATAATACAGCACAAGAACAGCTAACGCTTAACAAAGAAGTTACGCAAAAAACCTTAGCAGAATTATCTGTATTTGACGTAAATAATAAACAGCTGATACAAGAAAAAACTATACTTGAAAGTAACATTACTGAATTAACCTCTGAAAATGAATTGTCATTATTACAAGTAAATCAACTTCAAGAAGAGCTAGAGGCTAGTGTTAGTCAACATAAAACAGCACAAGAACAGCTAACGCTTAACAAAGAAGTTACGGAAAAAACCTTAGCTGAATTATCTGTATTTGACGTAAATAATAAACAGCTGATACAAGAAAAAACCATACTTGAAAGTAACATTACTGAATTAACCTCTGAAAATGAATTGTCATTATTACAAGTAAATCAACTTCAAGAAGAGCTAGAGACGAGTGATAGTCAGCATAAAACAGCACAAGAGCAGCTAACGATTAACAAAGAAGTTACGGAAAAAACCTTAGCTGAATTATCTGAATTTTACGTAAATAATAAACAGCTTACGCAAGAAAAAATCATACTTGAAAATAGCATAAACGAATTAACCTCTGAAAATGAATTGTCATTATTACAAGTACAGCAACTACAAGAAGAGCTAGAGGCTACATATAGTGACTATAAAACATCAGAAGAAAAGCTCAAGTTTAATATTGAAGCAAATCAAAAGACCGTAGTTACACTTTCAGGACTTGAAGTAAGCAATAAACAGCTTACGCAAGAAAAAACCATACTTGAAAGTAGCATAACTGAATTAACCTCTGAAAATGAATTGTCATTATTACAAGTACAGCAACTACAAGAAGAGCTAGAGGCTACATATAGTGACTATAAAACATCAGAAGAAAAGCTCAAGTTTAATATTGAAGCAAATCAAAAGACCGTAGTTACACTTTCAGGACTTGAAGTAAGCAATAAACAGCTTACGCAAGAAAAAACCATACTTGAAAGTAGCATAACTGAATTAACCTCTGAAAATGAAGTGTCACTATTGCAAGTACAGCAACTGCAAGAAGAGTTAGAAGTTTTATTTTTAGAGAACAATGAGCTTAAGCACGTTGAAAAAAAATTAACAGAACAAAATATTAATAAAAAAGACAAAGAACAGTTATTAGATCTTAAAGCCGATAATGAAATAGCATTATTACAAATTCAACAATTACAAGAAGAGCTCGAATTCTACTTTAGCAAATATAAGTCATTAAACGACAAAAACTGCATAGCTAATATTACCCCAATAGAAATCGTTGCTAAACACTTTGAAAAATCACTGATCCTGGCGAAGTTATTAAATGCTTAATTAAAGGGAGAAATCGAAAAACCAAGTGAAAAGTATGGCGCCTAAAGCACTAATCGTTATTTCTAATGTTATTTAGTACAGAAGTTACCATATGTTGCCATTATTATTTACAAATGCTAATAATGACATTAGATCACTTTTTATAGTTTATTAAATAGAGCTACTTAATAGAATTAACATGCTAAAAATCGTTATACCAGATCCTGGCTTAAGAGAGTACGGTGGACATCATCCAGCTATGATCAACGCTATTGCCAATACTCAAGCGGTAATTAAAGGGGATATGCAGCTCGAAGTCTATTGCAATACTGCCTGCTCTAATGAATTTATCTCCAATAGTCAAACAAAGCAGGTCAATATAAACAAACATTTTAAAACTGACTTTTACCAGTATTTTTACCAAAGCCCAAGCTTAGCAACGCTAAATACTTATATTAACCAATTAACCAAAGAATACTTAAGTGTATTTGAAAAACACACTATTACCGAAGAGCAAGATAAAACTATTACTAAAAATAATAGAACTTTGTTTTTATACCATACGCTAAACGGGGAACAAGCCACTGCACTAGGTGCTGCTATTGCTATTTATAACAAGCGTTATAGCTTACCATTACAACATTGTGTTTTTTTGATGTTTAACCCTGTTAAACATAACGAAAAAGGTGAATTTAATAGTCAGCACTATATAAACTTTAAAGTGGGCTTTTCACTGCTAGCAAAACAGAATGGCGTGAAATGCTATGCTAGCGAAGGGGAGTTACAACAGAGTTACCAACATCTATTCACTCGCAAGAGCAACCAGCAAGAAATATCTGAATTTCAAAATCAAACAAGTAGAGAAATAGAAATACACCCCTGTGGCTTATTAAACCAGCACAACAAAGATATTCAGAAAGTGAAAAGGGTAATCCTTTTCACTGGTGATTCAAAAGTAAATAAGGGCTTCTCAACACTGCCCGAGATAGTAAGTAACGTAACAAAAGACATTACTGACAACGATGTTGAATTTATCATTCAATATACTATTACTAACAATTGTAAAGAATTAAAAAAAATAGATGGGCGCTTACAATTATTGGCTAAGGCAGATAGCCGCATTAAACTAACAACGCGTTTTTGGAGTCATACAGAGCTACATGAAAACTTTGCGAAAGCTAATAGCATTCTTTTTAACTACGACAGTTCAGTATATCAAACTCAAAGTTCCGGTGTTTTATGGTTAGCTGCTTCCTACAATCTTAATATGATTTTTTTAACCTCTAATTGGCTTATACGAGAAGCTGAAAAATTTGACTGTCGGTATAGTCTTTGTAATCACATCAACTTATCTCAAAAAATGCATAAATATCTTATGCAAAACAATGTCAGTTTTGATAAAGTACCAGAAAATAAATACCGTAAACTGTTATTTCAAGATATTGGTGAATGGTTACTTAAGGAAAGCTTACCTTAAGTTTTATATAAGCAAATATGGTATAGCGATCATCTTCAAAATATTTTATTGAAGAACTTGGGATTTATGTAAATGATAATAAATAAAAAATAGCAAGGGATTGATTAATAATGAATGCTTTTTTCGATAAAAACAACAAAAATGAAATAGGAAAACTTATTCACGTAGGTGCAGGTAGTGGTTTAGAACTTAACGACTATGTAACGCAAAGCTTCACTGAAATATTATTGTTAGAACCCATCCCTAAAGTATTTAAACAATTAGATAGTAAGCTCGATAAGCTGAATGAAATTAACGTTCAATGCAATATATCTGCTTTGAATATTGCTTTATCTAGTTCTACGAACACAAGCAAAGAAGAAGTATTCTATATTACTCTGCCTAATAGGTACAGTAGTCTTCATAAAGCAGGTAAGTTGAAAACGCTTTTTCAAAACTTAAAAACAGAGCAAGAAATAACGGTAAACACATTAAGTTTTTCTGACTTAATAAAAAAATCCGGCATAGATAAAACCAAAAAAAATGCTTTAGTGTTACAAGTTAATGGTGCCGAATTTGATGTGTTGACACAAGCTAAAACTGACGAGCTCATGATGTTTTCGAGTGTAGTAATTCAGCATAGTAACAGTCAATATTTTGAGAATACCAAAGCTAGTACCGATCTAATTGCATTGATGAAAAGTAAAGGTTTTCAGTTAACGGTAAAAACAGAGAATGATGTAGTATTTTCGAGTTTTATCTTTCGAAAAGATGAAAAGGCCCTTAAATTAAAAGCGCTAACAGAAAAAAGTAAAACACAAACTGCCCGTATTACTGAACTTGAAAGTAAGCTAAAATCGAGTAATGAAGCTAAAAACAGTGAAACCAATAAAGCGAATACATCAGCAGAACAAAGCAAAATACAAGTTGTCCGAATTGGTGAGCTTGAAGAGCAATTGAAAGCCAGTAATGAAGCTAAAAGCAGTGAAACCAATAAAGCGAATACATCGGCTGAACAAAGCAAAATACAAGCTGTCCGTATTGTTGAACTTGTAAACCAGCTAAAAGCCAGTAATGAGGCTAAAACCAGTGAAACAAATAAAGCGAATACATTGGTGGAACAACGCAAAACACAAGTAGCCCGTATTGGTGAACTTGAAAGTAAGCTAAAATCGAGTAATGAAGCTAAAAACAGTGAAACCAATAAAGCGAATACATCAGCAGAACAAAGCAAAATACAAGTTGTCCGAATTGGTGAGCTTGAAGAGCAATTGAAAGCCAGTAATGAAGCTAAAAGCAGTGAAACCAATAAAGCGAATACATCGGCTGAACAAAGCAAAATACAAGCTGTCCGTATTGTTGAACTTGTAAACCAGCTAAAAGCCAGTAATGAAGCTAAAACCAACGAAACCAATAAAGCGAATACCTCAGAAGAGCATAATAAAACACAAACAGCCCGTATTGTTGAACTTGAAAACCAGCTAAAAGCTAGTAATGAAGCTAAAGCCAATTCAGACGCTAAAGCGAACGATAAGCAAAAGCTTGCAGAGCAATTAATAGCACAAAAAGGTGAGCTGATTGAATCTCATAAAAGCGAGTTGAAACTGAATTCTGAGCAAGAATTACTCTTGTCTGAACAAAAAGCAGAACATAAAAAGAATAAAGAATGGGCAGAGTCACTAAATAGACAACTAAAAAAACTTGAATTGGTTTATGCAGAGAAATTGAGAAGTGCGGACTTAAGCCAAAAAATGTTGGCTAAATCTATGGTAGATTTAGATAGCTTACGAGAACAGTATAGTAAAAAATTGACATCTGAAAATAACTTAATGGAATTAGTTAAAGACCTCAGAGAAAAATTACTTATAGCTTCTCAATATTATTTTCAGTTACAACAAGAGCACCCTGAACTTCTTTTAGATTCAAGTAGTGAGAATAAATAAATGTCTTCTACTTTTGAATTATTTAAACAGCAAATTGATGAAGCCATAGGTATTATTAATCAAGCTCAAGTTATAGATAATCAGGATAACAATGTTCTACCGGTAGTTGGTGATTTAATCGATACTCAGTCATTACTCGCAAGGTGTGATGCCGCTTGTGAAAATGATGAAAAAGAAAAGCCAACAATACGTATTATTCATCATTTAGCTTGTAGTGGTGGAACATTAATTTCAAAATGTTTATCAGCATTGCCTAATGCATTTTTGCTTAGTGAAGTTCACCCTTATACAAATTTACATTTAGGTAGCGGAAAACCAAGGTATTTACCTTCAGATATATTATCGTTAAGTAAATATGCAAGTATACCAAACATCAAACAGTTAGCTGCTGAGATTTTCATAAGTAATATTCTCAAAACAAATAAACATGTAAACAGTTACGGCGGTAATCTTATCTTACGAGAGCATACACATTCTGATTTTTGCCTAGGCACTAAAGCTGTGGAGAAACCTGCTGTATTTTCGTTGCTAGAACCGCATTTTCAAATTAAAAATATAGTGACAATCAGAAATCCAATCGATACATATTTGTCTCTAGTTAACAATAACTGGAAACATTTTGAACCTTTCAATTTTGAAGAGTTTTGCAAACGTTTTCTTCAAATGACCCAGTACTACAGTAAGAGTGATATCTATTGTTATGAAGATTTTGTTAAGGAACCTGATTTAGAAATGCAAAAAATGTGTATGTCCTTAGACTTACCTTTCTCAGATTATTTTATTGACATTTTCGAATTGTCTAATGTTACGGGGGATAGTGGGAGGTCATCATCGGTTATTTCAGAAAGGTCGCGTCGTGATATATCCCCAGAGTTCTTAAAAGAAATTCAGGCATCTAAAACATTAAAGCGCATTGTCAAAAAATTTAATTATTAGATATACATATGTATTTTACAATATCCGTATGATATTTATTGGTAATTGATGCTTTATAATTAAATATTCAAGAAGAATACATAAATTTATAAATAATAGGGTAAAATATGTTTTTAATCGCTGGTTATTGTTTAATCGTGTTGAAATTGTTTTTTTGTGATGTTTTCTTTAAATTTCAGGTGTTTGCTGGTTATATCTACCTTGAATGTATCGTCAAAGCATCTTTTACAAAAAAGAAAGAAAAATTATTAAATACTATAGGTCAGTTAAACAAAGAGCATAAAGGTATTACTTTATCTACAGAACAATCGGGTACTAAAATTCTTGGTTCTCAGTGTATCAGGAACCCAGGAAGGGAATGCACTGATACAACAACCTTATTAAATGGAAAAACAAATAGAATAGCACGGCAGTCCTGTTATCGGTCAACAAATCATCATGTTATGTAACATCAAATGATTAATCTCATGAAAAATAGGCATATTAAAGAGCGAGTAGTAATTGTATGCAATGGGCCATCCCTTAACAATATGGATTTGACCTTTTTAAAAAATGAACATGTGATCGGTTTAAATAAAATATATTTAGGCTTTAAAAAGTATAAATTTTATCCAAAATATTATGTGGCAGTTAATGAAAAAGTGCTCAGGCAGTCACATGAAGAAATAAAAAAATTGACCAGCATAAAATTTCTAAGCGCTAGGGCTCTTGAACTTTTCTCAGAAAATTCATTAACTCATATTATAGATACAAAAAACCCTAAAGAGCCATTTTCTAAAGATCTAACGAAAGATTTGGAAGAGGGGTATACGGTGACTTATGCAGCGCTGCAAGTTGCATTTTATTTAGGTTTTAATGAAGTGATAATAATTGGGATGGATCATAGGTTTGACTATGATGGAGAACCTAACCATTCAACGTTCCTAAAAGGTGCCGATAATAATCATTTTTGTTCGTCTTATTTCTCAAATCAACAATGGGATAACCCTGACTTGGCAAATTCAGAAAAATATTATCGAATAGCTAAAAATGTTTATGAACATGCAGGTCGTAAAATTATAGATGCTACTTTAGATGGGGCATGTAACGCATTTCCGAAACAAAATTATAGAAGTATTTTTAAATTATGATTAGCGTATTTTCAAATGTAGAATGTGAATTAGGTGAGGGGCCGTTATGGCACCCATTACGGCAGTCGTTATTTTGGTTAGACATTAATAATCAACGACTTTATGAAAAGTCTTTTCCATCGTCAACGTTAGATTATGACAATAGTTGGTTACTTCCTGATATTGGTTCGGCATTAGCGTTAGATGGAAATAATATTGATACGTTATTTATAATAACTGACCAATGTTTTAGTCGTCTAGATTTAAATAAAGGGACTTTTACTTCAATTATAAATTTAGATTTAGCTGAAAATATGAGAACAAATGATGGAGGCGTGGCTCCAGATGGTTCTTTTTGGTTTGGTAGCATGGAAAAAAAACCAACAGGTGTCAATGGAAGCGTTTTTTCAATAATGCCAAATGGTAAATTACGAAATTTTCCGTATAAAATAGGTATTCCTAATACACTTTGCTGGACAGCGGACGGAAAAACATTATATCTGAGTGATTCATTACAACAGAAAATGTTTACGATTACAGTTGATAGAGAATTAGATGTCGCTAATTCGGTGAAAGATACTTTTGTTGATCTAAGTTCTACTTCTTCAACCCCCGATGGTGGAGCTATCGATATTGAAGGTAACCTTTGGAATGCACAATGGGATGGGTTTAAAGTACAGTGCTACTCTAGCAAAGCCAAAGAACTAAGAAATCTTAGATTGCCAGTCCCTAAAGTTACAAGTTGCTGTTTTGGTGGGCCTGAAATGAAACATCTATTTATTACAACTGCTAAAGAAGGGATGACGACAGAAGAAACGAGTATTTATCCTTTATCAGGTAATACTTTTGTTGTATCCTTGCCTGTTGTAGGGAAAAAAATTCTCGCTTTTTTTATGGATGAAATATTAATTACTCATCAGGAGATCAACTAGTGCTTGCTAGCGTAGTCATTCGTACTTATAACGAAGAAAAACATCTCGATCAACTCCTCACCGCTGTCAATAATCAAAGATGTGAATACGTCGATTTAGAAATTATTGTTGTTGACTCAGGCTCCACTGACGCAACTGTAGATATAGCGAATAAGCATAAGTGTCGTATTACCCACATTCCAAAAGAAGACTTTACGTTTGGTCGTTCTTTAAATATTGGATGTGAGTTTGCAAAAGGAGATTTTTTGTTATTTATTAGCGGGCATTGCATACCGTCTAATGAAAACTGGCTTGAAGATATGTGCCAGCCATTAATAAATGGTGTTTGTGCTTACACTTATGGACGACAACAAGGTAAATACACGACAAAATATTCAGAATATCAACACTTTGACAAATGGTTTCCTGCCTATTCTAAACTGCCCCAAGAAGGTTTCTTCTGTAATAATGCCAATGCAGCAATTAAACGTACGGCTTGGGAAAAATTTAAATATAACGAAGAGTTAACTGGCCTAGAAGATATGCATTTAGCTAAATTACTCGTTGAATCTGGTGAGAAGATTGGCTACGTATCAACGGCAAGTGTATATCACATTCACGATGAAAGTTGGAAACAATTGCGCACACGATATGAACGCGAAGCTTATGCGCTACAGCGAATCATGCCCGAAGTACATTTTTCATTTACTGATTTCTGTCGATTTCTAATCTCAGGTGTCTTGAGTGACTTTGGGGCAGCTATAAGAGAAAAAGTTTTTTTAAGTAAGTTTTATGAGATAGTTTTATTCCGTTTTAATCATTATTGGGGTACATATAAAGGTAATCAGGAGCAAAGAAAACTTTCGGCGCAACGTAAACATAATTACTTTTATCCAAAAGATTTAGAAAAAGAGATTTATAATGAGAAATAAAGTAGTAGCATTATTGCCAATGAAAGCAAACAGCGAACGCGTTAAAGGAAAAAACTTTAGAGAGCTTGCTGGTAAACCATTATTTAAATGGATTTTAGATTCATTACTTGCTGTAAAAGAAATTGATTGTGTAGTGATTAATACTGATGCACGTCATATTTTAGCTGAAAATGGCTTAGTTGAAAGTGAGCGAGTAATTATTCGTGATAGAAAACCTGAGTTATGTGGGGATATGGTCAGTATGAATCTTATTTTAGCTGATGATATTCAAGCGATAGATGCAGATACATATTTGATGACACATACAACCAACCCATTAATTTCTGCTGATACAATTCAAAGTGGGTTTGCAAAACTCGCTAAAAATCCAGATAAAGACTCATTGTTTACGGTAAATAAAATTCAAACACGTTTTTATCGAGAAGACTGCAGTGCAGTAAATCATGACCCTGATAACTTATTGCGCACTCAAGATTTAGAACCTTGGTACGAAGAAAATTCATGTTTGTTCTACTTCACCAAAGAATCATTTTTAAAAACCAATGCCCGTATTGGTAGTAAACCGCTAATGTTATTAACACCACCATTAGAGTCATTGGATATTGATGAACCACACGATTGGGAAATGGTTGCTGCATTAGCCAATTATAATAGAAAGTAGGGATGTTTTTAATGAATAATAATATGAAAATTTTAGTTACTTGCCCACCTATGTTAGGAATGTTCAACGAGTTTGTTGAACCAGCAAAAAAATTAGGTATCGAATTAGTTGCCGCAGAAACGACACAAATCTTAACAGAAGAAGAATTAATAGAATTGTTGCCACATTACGATGGTTGGATTATTGGTGATGATCCAGCAACTAAACGAGTTTTTGAAGCCGGTTTGACAGGAAAATTAAAAGCTGCAGTTAAGTGGGGTATTGGTGTTGATAACGTTGATTTTTCAGCATGTAAAGAGCTGAATATCCCCATTGTTAACACTCCTAATATGTTTGGTGGAGAGGTGGCAGACGTTGCGTTAGCATTTCTTTTAGGGTTAGCCAGAGAAACGTATTACATTGATCGCGAAATACGTTCAACTTATGGCTGGCCAAAACCGGCAGGTATGAGTGTTGCTGGAAAAACAGTCGGCGTTGTTGGTTTTGGTGATATTGGCAAAAGTACCGTTAAACGCTTAAGCGGTTTTGATGTAAACGTTACAGTATACGATCCAGGTGTAGATGGAAATCAAGGTTTTGATTTTGTTACTCGCAAGAGCTTTCCTGATGGATTAGAAGATTTAGATTTTTTAATTTTTACCTGTGCGTTAAATAAGCATAACTTCCATATGTTAAACACTAAAACATTAGAGAAATTAAAAAAGGGGGCTAAAGTAATTAATGTAGCGCGCGGACCTCTTATTGATGAGAACGCATTAATTAAAGCGTTACACTCAGGGCACATTTCAGCCGCTGCACTCGATGTATTTGAAGAAGAACCATTACCGAAGAATTCACCATTGCGAGATATGCCACAGTGTATATTTGGCTCTCATAATGGCTCTAATACCAAAGAAGGGGTTCGCCGGGCGACCTATGAAGCTATGTCAAAAGTTGCAGGTTTCCTTCATGGCAAATAGAGGTAAACCTTGGGCACTTATTACAGGTGCAAATGGCGGAATAGGTAAAGCATTGGTATCTGAATTTGTTCAAAGTGGTTATAACGTTATCGCAACAGACATTTTAGAAACGAATGACAGGAATCATGAAGGCATTGTTTCTATCCAGCTTGATCTACAGAAGTTTGTACTTGATGAAACATATGCACGAGTTTTTGCCAACAAAATAGAAAAAACCACTAATTCCATGGGGCTTTCCGTATTAGTAAATAATGCAGCGGTGCAAATTCTTAATAATGTAAAAAATATTACTAGAACACAATGGCGAACAAGTTTTGATGTGAATTTATCCGCACCATTCTTTATGGTGCAAACATTCATGTCTGACTTAGAAAAAAACAGTGGTTCAATAGTCAATATCAGTAGCATTCATGCCACGCAAACAAAAAAAGAATTTTGTGCATATGCAACCACCAAAGCGGGTTTAAGTTCGCTTACTAGAAACCTAGCGTTAGATTTAGGTAATAAAGTAAGAGTAAATGCTATAGAACCTGCAGCAGTAGCCACTGAAATGTTAAAAGCAGGTTTTGATGGTAAGGATAAGCAATATAAGCAACTTGAAGAGTTTCATCCGTTAGCTAGAATTGCAGCACCAAAAGAAGTCGCGGAATTAGCCCTTTTTTTGTGCTCTGAAAAAGCGCGTTTTGTCCATGGTGCATGTATTAGTGCCTCTGGTGGTATACAAGGATGCTTACTTGATCCAATTGGTGAATAGCTAATATTTTTAATTTTTTTGCAGAGAGTTCAATGAATATATATTTACATATTGGTTCAACAAAAACAGGAACAACATCGATACAGGATTTTATGGCTAATAATTTTCATTTTTTTAAAAAATGTGGAATTAAATATCCTAGGTTTTGTGGGGATACTAATCATAAAGTTTCAAATCATATAAAGTTAGCGGGCTATGCCTGTAATCCAAATAAGGAGAACATTGTTAGAAAAATGCTTAAGTTATATGATTTAGATAGCTCGATTGATTTCATTAATCGCTTTAGAATGGCATTTGAAAAAAATGTAAATTTAGATGGGTACGACTATGTTTTTTCTAGTGAACACTGCTCAGCTCTTCTGACTTCAGAAGAAGAAATAAAAATGTTATACGATCTTTTAACGTGCAAAGGTCATAATGTTAAAGTAATTTTTTATGCTAGAGAACAAGTTAGTTATCTTCTTAGCTCTTACTCAACACAACTTAAAAATGGTTCTACTCATGATATTTTATACCCAAATTCCGAGCAAATAAATGACAAATATGATTATTATGCTATTTTGCAAAAATGGGCAAAAGTATTTGGAAATGAAAATATAGTTGCTAGGGTTTTTGATAAAGATGAACTCTATCAAAATGATGTTGTGAATGATTTTTTATCTATTATAGATAATGGCCAAATAGATGTTAATGATCTTGTTTTTGAGAAAATTAAAAATGAAGCTTTAGGTACTAAAAGTGCTTTGTTTATGAAATATTTTAATAATAAATTTCCTCGTGTGATTGATGGGAAGTTAAATAAAAATCGGGGGGGTATTGCTCAATCTATAGAGAATGTGGCGCATGGTAGTAAAATAAAATGCCCGAGTAGAGTCGCTGACAGGTTGAGAGATGAACTTTGTGCATCTAATAAAAACTTTCGATTGACTTTTCTTGATGGCCAGTTGTCTAGTCCTTTCAAAACGTCGTCATCTTCAAGTGGTATAAAGCTATTAGATGAGGAAGAACTGTCTAAAGATGAGGTTATGGAAATGTGGGCAATTATTTATAATAATAAGTATAAAAGGTAAACAAAATGAAAAGGATTAACTTTTTCCCAGAAGTATCTTCAGTTACAGACCTCTCAGATTTAATCTTTAGAGCTGCATGGCATTTTGATTTTTTGGAAAATTTTACATTTTATATATTTTCAAAAGAAGAGCTCAACATTGAAGCTATTACATTGCCAGATGGCTTCTCTAAAGAAGCAAAAGAAAAAGTAGCCTCTTTTGTTAAGAAATTAGTATTAACAACAAGCGATACTCTTGATTATGTTGAACACATTACGAATAGTGCAGCTATCATCAAATGGATCGAAGATGATGATCATCTGAATAATATTTTAAAAAAGCATGCTAAATGCACAATATATCGGGTTGATCCTAAGTTAGTACGGCAGGAAGGTTCGTTTTATATTCAGTGTGCTTATGACTTACTACTTGATAAAGAAAAACTCATCTTAGAATCAAAAAATAAGTTTATGGCACTTAAAAATAAATTAGGTAATTATAAAGAGTCATGGCTCTTGGCTACAGGGCCTAGTGTGGATAAGTATATTAATCATAATTTTGATGACGCATTAACCATAGCCTGTAACAGTACTGTTCTTGATAATGAGTTGATGAAAAGATGTGATCCTAAAATATTGGTTTTTGCTGATCCCATATTTCATTTTGGAATATCACAATATGCTCAAGAATTTAGGAAAATAGTAGCCGACAAATTTAAAAGCACAGATATTACCGTTATTATTCCTTTTAAATATTATGCTTTGCTATGTAGTATATTTCCTCAGTATGCGCATAGGATTATTGGTGTTCCTCTTGATGCATCTATTGACTTCAATTCGGACATTAGTGAATCTTTTTCGGTTAAAAGCACTGCAAACATATTGACATTATTATTACTTCCTGTTGCCACTACTTTCTCTGATTCTGTTAATATTCTAGGTTGCGATGGGCGTCCATTCGAAGAAGATGATTATTTTTGGGGGCATGGTAAAACCGTTCAAATCAATAGTAAAATGGACAATATCCAACAAGTCCACCCTGGTTTTTTCAAAATTGATTATAATGAATATTATTATGAACATTGCCATACATTAGAGTGCTTAATGCGCAAAGGTGAGAGTGAAGGTAAAACGTTTAAACACCATGCTAACTCTTTTATACCTGCACTTAGGGATAGAAATGAATCATATAAATTAACTAAATCTATCAAAGGTAAGCATGTTCTTTTGATTGAGCCGGATGGTATTGGAGTTAATGGCCATTATGTTCCTTGGTATAATCAAGTTCTGGGCGAACTTGATAAGCATAACACCCAATTAACAGTGTTATGTAACCTGAAACAAGATCCTACATTATATAACTCGAAAGGAATTAATGTTTTTACTTCGCATTCTTGGGGAATTAGTCGAGGTGATTGGTGCTTTAAAAAGGGCTATGAAAACCACGCTTCTTTTATACGTTTCTTTGATGAACTTGAAAGTGCAGCCATTAATTATTGTAAATTAAATAATACCAATGAAATAACGTTTTTCATGTATTACGGATCCACTCAGATATTGAGTGGTTTTCATGCAGTAATTAAAAAGTTGAAAGCTTTAAAGATTAAGGTCTACCTGTCAATTTGTTTGTTTCATGAATCAGTCATATTGAATTCAAATATAACTGAACCAAGACTGCCACCTAATGCCCGCAGCGTATTACTCGAAGCTCTCTCGCAATCAGACAGTTATACGGTTACTTCTGTTACTAAAGCACTTCAAGATTATATCTACAAAAAGGTAAACGTACAGACTCTAGTGATGCCTAACCCAATACCTAACGGAATAGCAGAAAATGATATTCACCAGTTGGAATATGATCAGAGTCGTGCTTATCACGTTGTCTTTCCATGTGCTCTACGCGAGGAAAAAGGCGGGTCGTTAGTAAAGCGTTTAATACAAGATATTATTGACCATAAAGTAACTAATGAAGGCTTTCACTTCTTTGTACGTAGGATCGAAGGTATTAATCTTGATGGCATAGATTGTATTACTTGGATCGAAAATAATATTCCCGATGAAGATTACGACGGATTACTCAGAAATGCTGATAGTATTGTGATTCCGTATCTTGCGCCCCACTTTACTTACCGAACGTCTGGTATTGTGGTTGATGCTATGGCAGCAAAAAAACCTATTATTGTTATAGAAGATACTTGGTTAGCAGAAGTTGTGAAAAACAATAATGCGGGCATTGCTATTCGTTATTATTCTTCAAGTAGTTTTATGAGTGCGTTAATTGTATTTAAACGTAATCAAAGGTTATTATCCAAACATTCAAAAATGAGTTTTGATCGCTATCATTTGGAGCATAGTTGGATTTCTTTAGTAAAGACGATGCTTTTACAATAGCAATAGCAATAGCAATATAAAATATAAAATATAAAATATAAAATATAAAATATAAAATATAAAAAGGATTGTAATGAAAAAAGCGTTAATTACCGGTGTAACCGGGCAAGACGGTTCATATTTAGCCGAATTCTTATTAGAGAAGGGATATGAAGTACATGGAATTAAGCGTCGTGCTTCGTCATTAAATACTGAACGAGTTGATCATATTTATCAAGATCGGCATGAAACAAGCCCTAAGTTTTTTTTACATTACGGGGATTTAACTGATTCATCAAACTTAACGCGCATTATTAAAGATGTTCAACCCGATGAAGTGTATAACCTTGGTGCACAATCTCATGTTGCCGTTTCGTTTGAATGTCCTGAATATACTGCTGATGTTGATGCTATGGGTACGTTGCGCTTGTTAGAAGCAATTCGTTTTCTAGGTTTGGAAAAGAAAACCAAATTCTATCAAGCGTCAACCTCTGAGCTGTATGGTGAAGTACAAGAAATACCTCAAAAAGAAACTACCCCCTTCCATCCACGTTCACCTTATGCAGTAGCAAAAATGTATGCTTACTGGATTGTGGTCAATTATCGCGAGTCTTATGGTATGTATGCCTGTAATGGTATTTTGTTTAACCATGAGTCTCCACGTCGTGGAGAGACTTTTGTAACCCGTAAAATCACCCGTGCTATTGCCAATATTTCACAAGGATTAGAGCCTTGTTTGTATTTAGGTAATATGGATGCACTTCGTGATTGGGGCCATGCCAAAGATTACGTTCGTATGCAATGGATGATGCTACAACAAGACGTTGCTGATGATTTTGTTATTGCCACAGGCAAACAAATTTCTGTTCGTGAGTTTGTTCGTATGTCAGCAGCTGAAGTTGGAATAATACTTGAGTTTAGTGGTGAAGGGCTTGACGAAGTTGCAACAGTTGTTACTGTAGTAGGTGACAACGCTCATGGTGTTAATGTTGGTGATGTTATTGTAAAAGTTGATCCGAGTTATTTCCGCCCTGCAGAAGTCGAAACTTTGTTAGGTGACCCTTCCAAAGCAAAAGAGAAGCTCGGTTGGACGCCAGAAATTACTGTTGAAGAAATGTGTGCCGAAATGGTTCAACATGATTTAGGCAAAGCAAAGCAACATGCCATATTAAAACATCATGGTTATCAAGTGTCGGTTGCTAAAGAATAATTTTTGATAAGTCGTTATGGTTTATGCCTAGTTATTTTATTAACTAGGCATTTTTAATATTTTACGTGCGAAGTATTAAAAATATTATTACCTAAGGAAGGGTATGGAAGTGCGCCTTGTAGCTGTTTAACATGAAAAATAAAAGTATTTATGTAACGCAACCCTCTCTTCCTCCTTTAGAAGAGTTTCTTCCATACATTGAAAATATTTGGGAGAATAAAATATTAACAAATCATGGGCCATACCATGAGGAGTTTACAAAAGCATTAAAAGACTACCTAGGTGTAAAGGAGGTTGTACTTTTCGCTAATGCAACTTTGGCCTTAATAACTGCACTGCAATCGTTAGGTTTAAAGGGCGAAGTAATCACTACACCTTATACATTCATCGCTACATCTCATTCTATTCTTTGGAATAAGTTAACACCAGTATTTGTAGATATAGACCCAGTAACGTTAAATATTGATCCTCAAAAAATTGAAGCCGCAATTACCAGTAATACCTCGGCAATTTTAGCTGTGCATTGTTATGGAAATCCGTGTGATGTTCAGAGCATTGATACAGTCGCAAAAAGAAATAACATCAAAGTGATTTATGATGCCGCTCACGCCTTTGCTGTGGAACATAAAGGCCAAAGCTTACTCAATTATGGTGATTTGTCAGTTGTTAGTTTTCATGCTACTAAGGTTTTCAATACTTTTGAAGGTGGTGCAATTATTTGTCATGATGAGGCAACTAAAGATAAATTAAAGAAATTGACCAATTTTGGTTTTGTAAATGAAGTAGAAATAGATGGCTTAGGCATGAATGCTAAAATGCCTGAAATTAATGCTGCGCTTGGTCTTGTGCAATTGAATCATATTGATAAAGTAATTGCCCAGAGAAGCAGTATTGATATGTTATATCGAGAGGGGCTGAAACATGTAATAGGTATTCACTGTTTACCTAAATCACATCAAAGTAAGAAAAATCATGCCTATTTTCCTATTCTTATAAATCACCAGTATTCACTAAAACGGGATGAACTTTATGAGAAATTAAAGAATAATAACTATTTTGTAAGAAGATACTTTTATCCTTTAACGTCCTCTTTTTCAGTTTATGAAAAGTATGAATCTGCCTCAAAAAGTAACCACCCTGAAGCACATGAAATTTCTGAGAAGGTTATCTGTTTGCCTATATACCCAACCCTATCTTTTGACGATGTTAAAACTATTATTCAACTAATTGTTGAGGGTTAAATAGTATGAAGTTAGCAATAATGCAGCCCTACTTTTTGCCCTATATAGGGTACTTTCAGCTGATAGGAGCGGTAGATAAGTTTGTGATTTATGATGATGTGAATTTTATTAAGAAAGGTTGGATTAATAGAAATAACATTCTCTTAAATGAAAAAACGCATATGTTCTCATTGCCGATTAGCGGTATAAGTCAAAATAGAAAAATTAGAGAGTTAAAGTTAGCTGATAATAAAGCTTGGCAAAGAAAATTTATTTCCACGATAGCACTTTCTTATACTAACGCGCCATATTATAAAGATGTAAGAATACTCTTGGAGCGAATATTTAACTTCCAATCAAAATCGGTCGCTGATTTCATAACTAATTCGATAAAAGAAATTTGTGATTACTTAATTATTTCGACCTCAATTATCCCATCTTCGAATATATATGGTAATGCACATTTGATTGGTGAAGAACGAATTATAGATATTTGTTTACAGGAAAAAGCTTCTATTTATATTAATGCCGCAGGTGGGAAGAAACTTTATGATAAACCTTCTTTTTTAGAGCATGAAATAGAGCTAAAATTTTTATATGGAATGTCTCCTGAATATAGCCAATTAAAAACAAGTTTTGTGTCAGGCTTATCAATAATTGATGTATTGATGTTTAATTCAAAAAAAACAGTTTTATCTTATATTCATAATTACAGGTTGGATTAATGGCTAAGGTTATTATTTTTGGAATAGAAGACACCGCAGAGTTAGCGCATTTTTACTTAGAGCATGATTCAGAACATGAAGTGGTCGCTTTTTCAGTCAATAAGGATTATATAGATAAACCTGTATATAAAGATCTGCCTATAATTCCATTTGAAACAATTGAACAATTTTTTTCAATACATGACTATAGATTTTTTGTTCCTATGACAGCTAAAAATATGAATCGTGATAGAGAGAGTGTTTATAACCAAGTAAAATCTAAAGGGTATGAACTTATTTCTTATATCAGCAGCAAAGCAACTGTATATCCGGAAGCAGAGATAGGGGAAAACTGCTTTATATTGGAAGATAATACTATTCAGCCGTTCACCAAGATTGGAAATAATGTTGTTTTATGGAGCGGTAACCATATAGGTCATCATGGGGAAATTAAAGACCATGTATTTTTTACATCACAAGTCGTTTTGTCAGGCCATTGTATAGTTGAGCCGTATTGTTTTTTAGGTGTTAATTCGACCATTAGAGACTTTACACAGTTAGCTGAAGGGACATTAGTTGGGATGGGGGCATGTATTACTAGAAATACTACCGAGTGGGGAGTTTATATTGGTAACCCTGCAATATTAAAAAATAACAAAAGTTTTAAATTACTTTAAGGAAGTTAAATGCTTAATTGGCAGTATGAAAGTTTTATTTACGCTCCCCATGGTAATACACCTTTAATGAAGTCATATGCTCAATTACCTACGCCTTGGCAAAAAAATAAAGATACCTTTCGATTTTACTTTTCATCAAGAGACCCTTCTGGACAAAGCAGGCCATTTTTTTTAGATTATAGTATGTCTGAACAAGAGGTTTTGAAGGTAAATGAAAAACCCGTTCTTGAGTTGGGTGAGGCCGGTTGTTTTGATGATAGTGGGATTATGCCATCATCTATTATTCAGAAAGATGGAAGGCTATATTTATATTACATTGGTTGGAATCAAAGAAAAAACATTAGCTATCAGTTGTCCATCGGCTTAGCAATAAGTGATGATGGAGGTGATACTTTTACGAAGTATTCTGCGGGGCCTATTTTAGATCGAAATGTTCACGATCCCATTTTTTGTGCTGCACCATGCGTGCATTATAATGGTTCTGAATTTGTTATGTGGTATATATCTTGTACAGGTTGGCCAAATGTGGGTGAACAGCTTGAGCCCGTATACCTAGTTAAGAGAGCGACGAGTATTGATGGTATATCATGGGAAACGACTTCGGATATTTGCATACCCTATAAGTTTGATGGTGAAGCTATTGGGCGGCCATGGGTTACATGTTTTTCTGCTGAGTATCACATGCTATATTCCAGCCGAGGCAGTAAAGCTTATAGGCAATGTAATGGGGAGCATTATTCTATAGGTTATGCTTCTTCACCCGATGGTATCGTTTGGAGTCGTAAAGATGCACAAGTACATTTTAAGGGGAGTGAGTTACCTTGGGATAAAGAAATGCAAGAGTATACGGCAATATTTGAATATGAAAACGACTTGTATATAGCTTATAACGGTAATACTTTTGGAAAAACAGGTTTTGGCATTGCAAAATTAGAAAAGGATACTGCACTGTGATTTTGGCACCTGTCGGAGTTTCTGTTTATACTCGTTTAGCGCATTTTAAGAAAACGATAGAAGCGCTAAAAAAAAATACTCTAGCATCACGTACTAACTTAATTGTGTATAGTGACGCAGCAAATGTCGAAAAAGATATTGATTTAGTCAATAAAGTTCGTTGTTATTCTCAAACTATTTCAGGATTTAGGACTGTTACCATTATAGAGCGACCTAATAATTATGGCGGCGTCAAAAATGCGCATCAAGCAGTTATTCAATTAGTACGTATTTTTAAACAAGCTATTTTCATCGAGGACGACATTGAAACTGCACCAGGTTTTTTAGCTTATATGAATGAAGCTTTAGAATTTTATAGAGATGATCCAAAGGTAACTAGTATTTCTGGTTATAGCCCCCCGTTAAATATTAGTGATTATGTTGAGAATGATTATTATGTCATGAATCGGTTTTGTGGGTGGGGATGTGGGATATATGAAAGAACGGTAGACTTGTTGAGAAAAAAGATAAGTCAAGTTGAGTTTGATAGCTTAGAAGATAAAGGTATATTGTGTGAATTTGGTGATGATGTACTCAAAATGGTAGAAAGAGAGGTTTCAGGTGAACTTGATGCGGCAGATGTTCGTTGCATGTATAGACAAGCTATACATGCAACCGCAACTATATACCCGCGCTTATCATTAGTTCAAAACAACGGTCATGATGGTTCTGGTTATCATTGTGGTGTTACAAAACGATTTCAGCATTCTGAATTATGGAAGAAAACAGAAGGTTTCAATTTTTCTGGAAACTTGAGTGTAGATGCAAGAATTAAGTCAAAACAACAAGATTTTAGGGCATTTAAAGGAGCTTCTTCTATTCACCGAATTGTAAATAACCAACAGCAGTCTAAAAAGGTAGCATTAAGTTATATTGATAGTTTATTCAAAAAAGATTTATCAAGATTAACAGTAAGAAAAAACACCTCTCACTCTCCCTATTCTCGTAAAGTCGCTATTTTATCAACGCCTCGTGTTGGCTCTACATATCTAAGCTATTTATTGTATCCTTATTTTGGAGATAGTATTAAAAGAGAGTGGCTTCACAATAGGTATGCTGAAATATATGTTGAAAATAAACAGGATGAAAAGCCAGCTAATTATCTACAATTCCTACAAAACACCGCTTTTTCTGATTCTGAGTTTTTTGGATTACACATTCATATTAATCAAGTAATGGCTTGGGACAAAAAATATGGCATCAATATTTTTGATCATTATGGTTTTGATCATATTGTGTATATGGAACGAGAAGATCTTTTTGCTCAAAGTTATTCATTGGCCATAGCATCCGAATCTGGTTTATGGGGGAGTGAAATAATTAATAAGCTTAATATTGCTAGTGGATTTAGGGTAGAAGTAACAGAAGACGCTTTTGATAAGGCATATAAAACGTTAATTCGAGAAAGAGAATATTTCAAAAAACATATAAAAACAGTTGACACTAAGGTCATTCAATATGAAGGTTTAGTGTTACAACCTGACAAAGTGATTAAAAGTATTTTTGAAGATGAATATAAATTTTCAAAGGGTAATGGAATAATTCAGGACAATATTGAAGAGCCAGAAAAGTCTGTATCTATAATTTGTGAAAAAAACAAAAAGGAATTGAAATCCTACTTTGAAGCTACTTATGCCTCAATTTAGTTTTAATCGGATTAGGAGTAACAATGAATAATGATTAAATTTGCACATGTTGGTTTTCCGAAGTGTGCCAGTACTTGGCTGCAAAATGAGATATTTCCAAAACATAAAGATATTTTCTTTTTAGGACGCCGACCTGGAGATGATATAATTAGTGATGAAGTTAGAACTCTTTTTTGGAGTACATTGATTGACGAAAGAGAGTATTTATACTCTAAAATGAATACTGAAAACATACTGCATAAATATATAGAAGATGCAAAAAATGATGATAAAAGTGCTATTGGCATATCTCTCGAGCAGTTGCTTCATCCGCATATTGGACATTTGGAGTTTTCCGAACGAGCCAGAAGACTCTATGATTTTATGGGGGATGGAACAAAAATTATAATCATCATAAGAGAGCAAGCGGCTTGGGTCCAATCATATTATTCAAACTTGGTTAGTGAGTGTGGACTGGCTGCTACGTTTGATGAATTCATGCTTCATTTTTTTAATGAAAGTGATATAAGTCCGCTCAGTACACTTTATTATGATCGTGTATTTACAACATATACAGAGTTATTCGGAGTTGATAATGTGATTATTATTCCTATGGAGCAGATTAAAGAAAATGCTAGTTCGTTTACCAATAATATTCTTAATTTTATTGGACTTGAACATATGGATAATTTAAATCCTAAAAAAAAGAATGAGAGTGTAAGCGATGAGCAATTTGCAACCCAACTTTCTATGAACATCCAATCAGGCTTTAGACTGGGACGTGATACATCATTGAATAGACCATTCGGTTGGCAGGTTAGGTCATTATTTGGTGAAGGTGGAAAGTATGAGTTACCCCAGAAATATATTGATGATCATGAAAGATATAAACAAAACTGGGCAATTGGTACTAATTCGGATAAAAGCCGGAACAATAAAAATTTACTAAAAAATGTAAATAGACTTCTATCCGAAGAGCAAATAATAAGGTTAAGACAAGTATATGCAGAATCAAATAAGAAGCTAGAGGTATTGTGTAATTTTAAGCTATCTAAATATGGCTACTCGACATAAGGTGTCAATAGTTTAGTCACTAGACAAAGGTAAATACATAGTGAAATGCTTTATCTTTTGGTTGTCAAATGTAACCCTGAATCTTTTTGATTGGTGATTGAAAAAGATTCAAATCTGTCTGTGTTTACAGAATAATGTCTGTAAAGTATTTCAGACTATGTGTAAATTAATTATTATTTTCTTTTTGTGTTTTCTTTGTAGTACTTAGATACACAATAAATTTATGAGATGTTTTATGAGAAAAATATTTGTAGCTGGTCATCGTGGCATGGTTGGTTCGGCGATTGTACGTCAACTAGAAGCACAAGAAAATGCAGAAATAATTGTACGTACCCGTGGTGAATTAGATTTAACTAATCAACAAGCGGTACGTGACTTTTTTGACTCTGAAAAGATTGAACAAGTCTATTTAGCAGCAGCTAAAGTAGGTGGTATCCACGCAAACAATACTTACCCTGCTGATTTTATTTATGAAAATCTGATGATTGAATGTAACATTACTCA
>Ga0209292_1002086_pt1 | contig 23453 bp, 20 predicted proteins | sample GOMGulsemesocosm_2_FD_184634 | JGI IMG/M metagenome (GOLD analysis project Ga0209292, IMG submission 184634) | Methane-oxidizing microbial communities from mesocosms in the Gulf of Mexico - GOM9C Gulf of Mexico (SPAdes) (version 2) | ecosystem: Environmental > Aquatic > Marine > Cold seeps... | reverse complement strand
TATGTTTGGTCAGGTTCAGCATTTGTTTGAAGCAACAGAGTTGAATAATTCATTACTCAAGTTAGGTCCTATTGGTTCAACACTAATGGCTTGTGCAGATCCAAAAGCCAATGCGGTAGAGCAAAAACTACATCAAACATTGGGTAAGGTGAATGCTTTACAGGTAGAGTGGCCATTTTTGAATATGTATCAAAATGATGAATTATTGCTCCAGTTTGTTGCTGAAGACTGGGATTAATCACATGTTGATCTACTTTTGAAACTTGCATTCCGGTAGTGGGCTGTAATTGGGAAGTCTCCGGCTTCAAAATAACCAGCCCAATCGGATATGCGATTATCTGTCGCCCATACATTTGCCATAATTCTTAGTTTACTGCTTGAGACTTGAGGGATTGGATCGCTTCTATCATGTTTGACTTTATGCATAAGTTGACCATCGACATACCAAGAAATAGATTTTTTTTGCCACTCGATAGCATAACGATGGAATGCTTCGGAGGCATCAAAACCTAGGGGTATCATATATTCATGGGCAAACTCATAGCGATCATCGTTGGTCCAAAAGTTAATTTGTACAACGTTGGTATCTTTACCGAGAAACTCAATGTCAATTTCATTATGCTTCCCGTTGCCGTTTGCTGGTTTATCAAAGGGACCAGCAAAAAGAAAAAATGAAGACACAACGCCAGATTTGGCAACTGGTTTCATTTCGATCTCAAAACAGCCGTAGCCGTAAAAATTTTGACTGCGAAGTTCACCTGCCTGGTAAGGGTAGCCGGTATCGGGGTAGTTTGTTGGTGTGAGGCTTATCGCGATACCTGAGTCACTGTAACTAATTGCTTCGTCTTCCCAGCTATTGGTAAACGGAAAACCGTTGCTCCAACCGTTTGAGTGCCACCATACTGCGGAATTAGGCGCTGTAAGTGGATCATTAAAGTTAGACGTTTGAGCAAACGCAGGGCTTGGAAGTATTGCACCGCAAATAAGCAACACTCTATAAATTTTATTGTGACTTAAGGCTGGTGATAGCATGGGGTTCCAATGGGCAATAATTTCGATATAGCGAAGTATAGCAGCGCTATTGATTTTCGTGATCTAGATCACTAAAATCTTGATGAATTGCAACATTACCACGTAACTTATACCATAGCGAAACCAAAATAAGGGAGTTGGTATTGATATTATATGCGGTGTTATTACTACCATCTTGATATACCCCTGTTGGTATGACTTGTTCTAATAGGCTATTTTGAATTACGGTATCAGCGAGCTGTTGGCTAAATTCATCATCAAATAAAACACTAAATGCGAAGGCGACTTTATTGCTAAATGTTTGTGGGTTTAATATTTTTTTACCATTAGTTGTTGTGCTTAACCATGGCTGAGCATAAATATTGATATTGTTATAGGAAAACCAAGGTGCTCTGTTCATGGCATCTTCAGCAAATACCCAGAGGTTGTTAGTTTGCTGGTAATGTTGTTTATGTAACTGGTAAATAGGTTTTAATTGGTTCCACCATACCGTTGGAGAGCCTAACTCGATAGCTTGTAATACGTAACTGTCACTAGTAAAAAAAGGCAGGTTACGTTGGTCTATGTATAACTTAATATTGTCTTGTGAAATTTGCTGGGTATTTTTATCTGTAAAAGCGGACGACACATCAAGCCCGGCAAATTGATAACCCTGTGCAGCATATTGCAAATAACCTAAGCGACCTTCCTGGCGGTATGATTGTCTTTTTTTTGTGCTTAGTTCACCATATAGATCTTGTTTATGGACTGCCTTTTCAAGTTGCCATTTATCTGTGATGAGTGAGATAAGTGGTTTAAGTTCAGGTTTGTAATGTTTGGTTATTTCTAGCCAAATTAATAATCGCCCAATGTCTAATGCAGACCAACCATTGCCATTCGATGCTGTATCACTTAACTTACCCGAAGCTAATCCTGAGGTTGTCATGTATTCACGGTTCGGTAATTGATTGTTGTATAAAGGCATTGTTATTATTTTTTTAAGTGTCTTAGATAGTCGTGCTGTCGAATCAAATATAGAAATTAGTCCTAGTTTTTCTAATGCCAGAATAGCACCAATACCACTGGCAATATCCCAAAGCGTAGTGTGATGATAACCTTGTACTGAGTCGATCAATCCTGTTGTTGGATTCCAATTACGCTCGATATAATATTGTGCTTTCTTCGCGAGTAATAACTCTTCTCTACTCAGTGCTACTTTAGAGCGCTTGTTCACTATTTTAGGCTGAGATGCGCTAATGTCAGCATTATCGATGACTTCATTAACGACTACTTTTACTGTTTCTATCGCGACATTTAGTTGGGGTTTAATGATTGTTTTTGGTTGGGTATTCGGGTGAACCCCACGGCGTTGCACTGAGGTTAAATCTTGCTGCTTTGGATCGCTGATTTGATTGTTTTCATTTTTTTCTATGTGAGGTACAACTCTCCCCCCATAAAAACTTAATTTTTCAGGTTCGTTATTTTGGTTGCTTTGCTTTAAGTCTGCAAAGCTGGGGAGACTAAGGCAACATAAGATCCCCAAAAGCACGGTATATCTCAGATTAAGCTCTAATATAAATACCCCTTTGGCATATATAAAACCCTCATAATTAGCAGAAATACAAAGCTTGATTATGCCGATATTAGAATAGACATTTAATTTTACCTACGATCTTCTTTAGCAGGTAATCATAAACGTGAGCTTGATCTTAAATCACTGAATTTAATTAAAATGTACTATTTTGTTTACTATACTTTTGAAAGTATTAGCTTTTATCGCCCTTATTTATTCGTATTTCAGATAAACCTAATTATAGGGATGTTGCATGCTATTTTGGTTAGGGTTTTATTTATTTTTTTTCTTATTATCGACTTATATTGGTTACCAAAAAGGCAACCTGGTTGCTGGTATTTTATTAGGTTACGTATTGGGTCCTATTGGTGTTATCTGTATTTATTTAAGTAAAGATCGTAAGCATATGATTTGTCAAAGTTGTAATTCGAAAATTCATGTTAAGTCTTATTTTTGTCCACAGTGTAAAACGAAGCAATTATATGTTGCTTGATAGGGAGTGGGGATGAAAGGAAAGCAAAATAGATTATCAATGCCGATGAATCAAGCGTTGGCATCAGTGGTGACAACTACAACCGTTTTCTTGGGGTTAATCGGTAGTACTGCTTGGCTGTATTTGCAGCGTGATGTAGACAAAGAATTATTAGCGACTAAAAGCAGCTTCATTGTTGAGCAACAAGAGTTAATTAGTTCATTAATGTTAGTTAATCAAGGTTCGAAGCAAGTATTAACTGCGGAATATGATCAGCTGACGGAAACCGTTTTGGCACGAACGCAGGAAATAGATTCTCAGCGTAAAGTTATTGATAAGTTACAATTACAATTATCATATCAAGGCAAGCAGTTGAAGCGTAAAGATAGGGATATTAAATACTTACGAAGTTCTTTTCAGCGTGAATTAGATAAAAGTATTACTGAGCAGCAATTAATACTCCAAGCTGAGCAAGCTGGACTTGCGATTGTGCGTGATCAACTACAACTTGAGTCAGCTCGTCTGCAGAAACAAGAAGCACAGGTTGCGGCGCGAGTGGGCGATGTAGAAGCCTGGGAGAAGAAAAAAGCAGAGTTTGAGGTACTTTATGCTAATGAAGCTAAAGAAGCGGTTCATGTGACTCGAGTTGATGGATTAATGAATCAGTTTAATCGTTTACAAGTTGATTTGGATGTAATGAATGAATGCGATAAGGCGTACTTATACCGCTACAATGAAGCTAAAAGTATTTTGAACCATATCCGCACATACATTCAGTCAAATGAAATGAAAGATGATTATTATTTCTATGTTATCTCAAATGATAGCCTTATTACGGTACAAAATAGAAAGTTATGCTTAGATGGTTAATTATCTACTGACTAACTCACATCTTCAGCTGGCTTAAAGCGTGAGGCGATTAAAAACTAAATGAATAAGATATTGAAATTGAGCCATCAATAAATCGACCAGTACCTTCAGCGCGGTCAGCTGAATTCCATCTATTACCTGAATAGTTATTATATTGCAGTGTGATAGTGCCAGGATGCCAATCAAAATAACCAAACCCATAAGTGAAGTCGGGATTCCAAGGTTGCTTTTGCTCACTGTCAAAATAATAGAATGCTGTCGCGTTAACATACCAATTACCAACAATCGCATACTTACAGCCAAGACTTATGGTTTGGTGGTTGGCCTTATAGCTTGTTGATGCAAGATCAAAATATTCTTTAGTGTAGTTATAATTTGTTTGGCAACCAATCGCACCTTCATCAGTAAAAGATAACCAATTAACAAAAGGTTTGGTGATAGGGAACTTCCAGCCAAGCGACCACGTACCTTGGTCAAAATTGGTGACAGCTTGATCTGGCGTAGATTTAAAGCGATTACCACCATAGTTAGCATACATAAGGCTTACTGTGTATGGGCGCCAATCACTGTATCCAAATACATAAGTAAAGTCGGGGTTCCAAGGCTGTTGCTGCTCTTGATCAATATAGTAATAAACAGTCCCTGCAACGAACCAGTTCCCTACAATACTATATTTTAATGACAAAGTTGCGGTGGCATTGGTATTGCTCGGCCCTGCGGTCACATCGGGTGGTAGATTAGCAGCTTCTGTCTTAAGTAGTGGAAAACTGAGCGCTACATTCCCACTAAGACCGTGTAGCCAATTATTATTGTTGCTTGATTCTTGGTATTCCCATGTATCAAAAGGCAAAGCAAATGAACTCATCACACCTTGCCAGATTAATTCTGACTCATTGTCATCCACTGTTTTTTCAACGTGTTTCGATTTTGTTATGTTTGCTGAAGCTGGTGACGGAGCCCGCTTTGCTGCTTCTGTTTGGTATTCGTTGGCGTGTGTCAGGTAACTAAAAGTACAACACAGGTATAATATTTTGTTCATCAATATAATTTCAAACCTGCATTGTAAATAATCTATATATCGTCCTATTAATACTGTAATAACATCAAGTTAAAAAAAATATATCACTGATATTTGAGGGCTTGATCAAACTTTAAATGTATTTATCTGCAGCTTAAAATAGCCTAACTAGACTGAACTATAAAAGGGGGTGTTGATAGAAATAGCTATTTTCATTCAAAAATCCAGTTATTAGAGTGGTCATGTTGCAAATGAAAGATATCTTATTAGTTGATGATAATCTGGCTATGCTATGGGTATGGGAGCAGACCCTGCTGAAACGTGGTTACAATATAATGACTGCGCGTGATGGTCTTGAAGCCTTAACTATCCTGCAAGATAACCCTCAGATCCAATTTGTATTGAGTGACTGGATGATGCCGAATATGAACGGTATTGAACTTTGTACTAAGTTGAAATCTGTAGAGTATAAGCGTTATATTTTTTTCGTATTATTGTCCGGTAAAAATGATCAGCCTTCTATTGTTGAAGGCATCAATGCAGGTGCTGATGATTTCTTTGTTAAAAGTGCAAACATTGATGAAGTCGATGCGCGTGTTAAAGCGGGTTTTAGAACGCTGGCATTACATAATGAAATTGTTGAAAAAAATAATAGGCTTGATAGTGCTTATGCAACGATAAAAAAAGATCTGGAATCCGCTGGCGAGTTGGTAAAACGTTTATTACCAACTAAGCGTAAGTTTACTGGTGTTGAATTAAGCTATGTCTCTATTCCAAGTGCCCAAATCGGTGGTGACATGCTAGGTTATATGCAATTAGATGAAGAGCATGTTGCGTTCTATTTATTTGATGTCGCGGGACATGGGGTGTCGTCGGCATTAATGTCTTTTTCAATCCAGCAAAGTATTACGGCAAATAGTGATAAAGGTGAGTTGTTAAAAACGGTAATTCCACACCCGCCATATTATAAGATCACACCTCCACATGAAGTTATTAAACAGCTTAATAGTATCTATTTAACGAATGAGCAAAGCTTGCTCTATTTCACTATGGCCTATTCGGTATTGAATGTTAAAACAGGTAAATTGTCTTTTTCGGTCGCTGGCCATCCCCCTTTAGTGTGGTTACATAATAAGTCTGGTACAGCTGAATTTATCGGCCAGGACAGCTTTGTTGTTGGTGCTTTTGACTTTGTTGAATATAAAACTTCGCACATTCAACTCGAGCATGGCGATAAAATATGGATGTACTCAGATGGTTTAACTGAAGCTGAATACGGAATGAAACAATTTTCAGAAGAAGGTCTTAAAAATGCAGTTATAGACTTTCGACATCACCCAACCTCAACCCAAACAGAATTGCTCGTAGACAGAGTCAGGGATTGGCAACAATCAGTACAATTCAATGATGATGTAAGCGTACTAGCAGTGGAATGGACAGGCTACTCAAAAGGGAAACATACATGCAACACAAAATTATCAACCAAGGTCAATGCACAGTTCTTCACATAACCGAAGATAGGTTTGATGCACGCTTAGCTCCTGAATTTAGGAACAAATTAGCAGAACTATCTCCGAATATTGATATGCACCTAGTGCTCGATCTATCTCAAGTTCGTTTTATGGATAGCAGTGGTTTAGGTGCAGTTATGGCTGCTTATAAAATGCTGCGTGGGAAAAAGATGAGCGTGGTTAATCCGCAACGAGCAGTAAAGGAATTATTAAAACTAACACGTATGGATCAGTTGATCTCTTGCTATGAAAATGTTGACGATGCTATTGCCGTCAATGCTTAAAGGAGGTTTGTGATGAAAGGAATGATTCTTGCCGCTGGTAAAGGGACTCGTGTTAGACCGATTACCCAGATGATACCTAAACCTATGATACCTATTCTAGGCAAACCCGTTATGGAGTCTATGATCCAATTGTTTGCATCTCATGGTATTGATAAAATTGCAGTTAATACCAGCCATTTAGCCGAGGTAATAGAGAATTACTTTGGCGATGGACATCACTTTGATGTGCAGTTGACTTACTCTTATGAAGGTGAAATTCGTGACGGTAAATTTGCAACTAAAGCGATGGGTTCTGCTGGTGGCATGAATAAAATCCAACAGTTTTCAGGTTTTTTTGATGAAACTTTTGTTGTGGTTTGCGGTGATGCTTGGATCGATCTAGATCTTACTGAGGCGGTACGTAAACACAGAGAGAAAGGCGTGATTGCCACTATTATTACCAAGCAGGTTGAAGCTGAAGAGGTTGAAAAATATGGGGTAGTAGTAACTGATAGTTTTGATATGGTGACCTGTTTTCAGGAAAAACCGGCGCTAGAAGATGCGCTTTCTAATCAGATTAATACTGGTATCTATATCTTTGAACCGGCAATTTTTGATTACATTCCAAATAATGAAGAATTTGATATTGGCAGCCAGTTATTTCCTCTATTGGTTGAAAATGAAATCAAATTCTGCGCGCTTGATATGGATTTTCAATGGTTAGATGTTGGTAATATCAATGACATATGGCAGGTAACTAAAGATATTCTTCATGGTAAAGTATCTGGTTATCCAATTCCTGGTACACAAGTAAAACCAAATGTTTGGGTCGGAATAAATACAGTTTTTGATATAAATAATTGTAATGTTACGCCACCAATTATTATCGGTAGTGGTTGTGATATCCGTCCTGGTTGTACTCTTGAAGGACCTGTTGTTATTGGCGCTAATTGCACCGTCGAAACTGAGGCTGTTGTGAAGCACAGTATATTAAGCGACTACATTCAGATCTCAAGCGCAGCCCATATTGAAAGCAAAACTGTTTTTGGCGATTACTTCATTAGTCATGATGGCTTTAGCCAGTCATTAGTTGAAATGGGGGCTGTAAATATCGTTAAAGACCGTCGTTTAACTCAGTATCCTATTCCAATTCGTAATGATGTCGCATTTTATCTGCCACAGATCCGAGAACAATTAAGCAACAATGAGATAAAGCAGGAGCCGATAACCGATGCTGAACCCTCTGCAACTATTTAAGTATTGCTATAGCAGTTCTGATTATGTTGCGAGAGAGATTGCTCTAGATGTAAATAAAAGCATTTCAGAGCAAAATGTCAGTCGTGATGTAATGGAAGAGATAGAGTTATGCATTACTGAGCTAGTGAATAATGCCTATGAACATGCCTATGAGTTTGCTGATGGTTGTCCGATTGAAGTCGCTTGTTATTTAAAAGATAACACTGAGTTTGTTATGTCAGTTTCAGACTACGGAAAGGCGATGGACAGGAATGAGTTTGAAGCGGCTATTAGTGCGGATTTTGTCGTGCCTAAATTTGATGAACCGGATACTTGGACAACATCAGGACGTGGTTTTATTATCATCGATAGGCTAGCTGATATTCTTAATTACACCAGTTGTGATGATAAAAACACATTTGAATTTCATAAGAAAATGTAAATGAGATAAATAGGGTAAACGTGATAATTAGAGCTGTTTTAATATTATTAACTGTTAGTTTACTTGCTTCTTGTAGCACTCTCCAAAACACCAGTAATACGCTATATCGTCAATCACTTAACGGTGACTGGCGATTAACGCTTATTAAACCTAGGCCGGGTACAGAGGCTACATCTCTTGTTAGTGTACCGAGTAATTGGACATCTTCTGGTATTGAACACGCCGGGGAGGCTATTTATAGCCGTCAATTCACTATTGATAACCACCCTTCACCAAAAATTGACTCTGAGCATCGTTATTGGTTGGATTTTTCTGCCGTGGATTACGCCGCAAAGATAAGTGTTAATAATCAAGATGTGGGTCGTCACACAGGCTATTTTTCCCCATTTTCACTGGATATCAGCAACGCGATTACAGCAGGCGATAATCAATTGACAGTTGTCGTTAGCAGCCCGAATGAAGAACTAACCGCAGACTGGTCACTGAATAAAACCTTAATAAAAGGGGTATTGAGTCACCATGATACCCGACCGGGAGGCGCTTGGTCTGATCGTGGACAAGATCGTAATTCAGGTGGAATATGGGGAGATGTAACACTGCGTAAAACGGGTTTAGTTGCGATTGAAAACGTAAAGGTTAACGCTACGGTAATCAATGTCACACAGCAACAGACTCAAGGTAATGTCGCAATATCCTTAGATAGTGATTACCAAGGATTGATAACGCTTGTATTCAGTTTACAGAATGACGTTAAGGATGAGAAATATCAAATCACAGTCCCAGTTATTGAGGGCAAGCAAACTATTAATTGGCAATTACCCGCAGCACAAAGGTCATTATGGTGGCCATGGGATTGGGGAACACCTGATTTACATAAGCTAACGGTTAGCGCACTTATTAATGATAATGAATCAGATTTTAGTCAGCAAAATATTGGTTTCAGAACATTTCGTTTTGATGACGATAGCGGTGTGTTTTACGTAAATAACCAAGCCTATTTCATTCGTGGTACCAATTATATTGCTAGCCAATGGTTAGGAAGTGTAAGCGCTCAGAACTATTTTGATGACATACAGTTAATGCGCCATGCCAATATAAATAGCATTCGTGTACATGGCCATGTTGCGGGGCAGGCGCTGTATCAGCAAGCGGATAAGCTTGGCATGATAATCTGGCAAGACTTCCCACTACAATGGGGTTATAGCGACGAGCCTGACTTTATTCGTGACGCTGTATCACAGGTTCGGGATATGACAGATATGTTATATAACCATGCGTCGATTGCGTTTTGGTGCGGTCAAAATGAACCGCCTTGGGATGCGACATGGATGAAGTATAAATACCCGTCTTACCAATCGGATAAGAATATAGATTTAACGGAAGCCGTATACCAGCAACTATTAACGACTGGTGATACGAGAATTGTCAGAAAAGCATCTTATACCGCTGAACACCCTTGGTTAGGTTGGTACTCAGGCAGTTACAAGGATTATAGTAATAAGCCGAAAACTGCAATTATTAGCGAATTTGGTGCGCAAGCTATGCCTGACTATCACGCTGTTATCGATATGTTAGGTGAAAAACCAGCTTGGCCTTTGTCTGCTGAGGTAATTGAGCAACTTAACTACCATAATTATCAGCCTCGTGAAACCCTCCAAATAGCCAAAATTAATGAAGGTGAATCTTTGTCACAGTTTGTGATAAATAGTCAGGAATATCAACGATTAGTAACCAAGTATGCTGTTGAGCAACTAAGATTAAATAAAGGATTAGGGTTAGCGGCTATTTATCAGTTTATGTTTAATGATAGTTGGAATTCAATTACTTGGTCTGTACTTGATGTCGAGCGAAAAGCTAAACCGGGGTATTTTGCATTACAGCAAGCTTACCAACCTTTGTTAGCTATTTTTCGACGAGTTGGTGAGGGTGAGGACGGGCTTATTTCAGTTGCAATCATCAATGATAGTTTGACTGATCACCTTAATGTCAAAATGCAGATTAAAGATAATAACAGTTTAGTCATATGGGAAATAAAAAATCTAAATATTAAGGCGAACAGCCAGTTTACGGTTTTAAAAAATCAGTTAGTAGCTGGGTTATCAACAGCAATCACGTTAACGTTATTTGACCAGCAAGATAATGTAATTAGTAAAAATGAGTATTTACCTCAAGATCTTTAGGAGATAACTATGGCAAGGATCGTCATCGTTATAGTATTAAATTTGGTTTTATCTGGTTTGGCTTTCAGCGAAAAAATCGTTGTTAATCAGCTAGGTTATCTGCCAAATGGTGATAAAAAGGCGTACTGGTTAAGCCCTTCTAAAGAGCAAATCAATTTAGTTTCACTTGCCGATAATATGAGTACTACCGAGCTGGTTCACATCTTCTCCGAGAGCAATGAATTGAGTGTCATTAATTTTTCCAACATAACCGAACCGGGTTGGTATCAATTACAAAGTAACAGTATGACTTCTGTACCCTTTCAAATAAGCGAAAATGTTTATCATGGCCTAAGCCAGCGCTTAGTTAAAGCCTTGTATTTACAGCGTTCAGGCAGTGTCATTGCCAATCAGGAAACTGGTATGAACCGACCTAAAAGTCATACCAAAGATGCAGTTATATTTCGCAGTGATGCCTTTCATGAAACAGGTACACAATTAGATATGACAGGTGGCTGGTACGATGCTGGAGATTATGGCAAATATGTTGCCACAACGACAATCACTGTTTCTCGTCTATTAGAAGCCTATCGTCAAGCTCCTGATCTGTTTGATGCCAGCAATGCCAATAAACAATTATTACCGCTGATATTGTCTGAGGCTGTATATGGTCTTAAGTGGTTAGAAAAAATGCAACGTGAAGATGGAGCTGTCTATCGTAAAGTCTCAGGTGCAAGGTGGCCTGGTGAAGTGGTGCCATGGCAAGATACACAGACCCGTTATATTTATGGTATCAGCACTCCTGAAACGGCTAAATTCGCAGCTACGATGGCATTTGCTTCAAGAATATTAAAGAACCAGCGTCCAGAACTTGCCCGTAGTTACTTAAAATCGGCTATACATGCTTGGAGTTACCTAGAGCAACAGCCAGAGCAATACATTGACTGGCAAAAAGGTGATGACAGTGGTTCTGGCCCCTATATGAAAAACCCTGAAGACAATGAAGCATCTTTGGATACAGACACAGATGACAGATTATGGGCATTAGCAGAGTTGTACTTGAGTACAGAGCAAGATAAATATCTCGATGCATTTCAGGCTTTGTATGACAAAAAATTTATCGCTATTTTTGAATGGAAAAATCCAGCTCTTATGGGGATATCACATCTTATCGAAGCGGCGTCTGGTGAAATTGTTGAACGTTTACTCACTGATTTACAGTTAGAAGCTGGGATCTACTCTGAGCAGGCTGCTAACGCTCCTTTCGCAATAGCCAATCAAAAGTTTATTTGGGGGTCAAACAAAATGACCGCTGAGGCTGGTATTTTAATGGCGTCGACTGATTCGGTATTACAAACGAATAATTATCGCAGTATGGTGCAGTCGCAAATTGATTATTTACTTGGTGCGAACGCTTTTAATATGAGCTTTGTCACGAATACAGGTACTTATGCAGTTAGAAACCTTCATCATTTGTACCGTATCGCGACGGGGATAAGTTTGCCTGGATTTATGGTTGGCGGGCCAAATGAAAAAGCTCAGGCAGGAGTGGCGCCAAAAGGTGAAGGAATGATGAGTTATGTAGATAGTGAAAAATCATACGCAGTGAATGAATTTGCAATTGATTATAACGCCAGTTTAATTGGCTTATTGGCCGTGCACCATACGTATTTTAATTAGCGTTATTTGGAGTTAAGAAGATGGATTTTTATTTCAAAGAGTTTGAGCACCGTAAGCCACCAAAACCTGTTGAATATAGTTTTAGTCGTGAATTGGCATACCAATATTTAGCAACCTGTAACCTGACATTAGGTGTGTGGTATTTATGGTGGCGCTGGAGTTTTGCGCTTAATTATGATGCTTTGTGGTTTTCATTACCGTTAGCATTTGCAGAGTCATGTGCGTTTATTGGTTCGGTATTATTTACCTTTAATTTATGGAAAACACAAGATGAACCGAAACAATCACCACCTTTTAAGATAGCGGAGTGCGTTTCTGACACTGATGAAGACCGTCCAATCTGTGTTGATGTTTTCTTCCCTACTTACGATGAAGACCCTGAGTTGGTTCGTCTTAGTATTGAAGATGCATTAAGCATCACTTATCCATTTGAGATAGAAACTAAGATCTTCATTTTGGATGATGGCCGACGTCCAGCGATGGCTGCATTAGCGGCTGAGTATGGTATTGAATACATCACTCGTCAAACAAATGAAGGCTTTAAAGCGGGTAATCTTAAAAACGCACTAGAGCAAAGCTATGGTGATTTTATTGTTATTTGCGATGCCGATACTCGCCCATTTTCAACAATTTTGGAGCATACATTAGGTTACTTCCGTGACCCTGATGTTGCTTGGGTACAAACGCCACAGTGGTTCTTTGACTTACCCGAGGGTCAGCGATTGCCTGAGTGGTTACAAACTAAAATTGGACGTGTTGGTTATGGCGTAGGTAAGTTGGTTGAAAAATGTTATGGGCCGGTAAAATTAGGTGAAGACCCTTTTGTTAATGATCCGCAAATGTTCTATGACGTAATACAACGTCGCCGAAACTGGGTAAACGCTTCATTTTGCTGCGGTGCCGGCTCTATTCATCGCCGAGAAGCGGTCATGGAAGCGGCCTTACGTAGTTATAGTACGCAAATTAGTAAATCTCAAGCTGATATCGAAAAGCAGATCCGTAAGCTAACTAAAGAGAAAACGGTAGATAAAACCATTTCTGATAATTTACGTCAGGAGATTATTTTTGATACGGACTTTACCCCTTACAAATTCCATGTTTCGGAAGATATTTATACTTCGATAGTGTTACATTCAGATACAGAACGTAACTGGCGTTCTGTGCAGCACCCCGAAGTTGAAAGTAAAATGCTATCGCCACAAGATCTACAAACTTGGACTGTGCAACGGTTTAAGTATGCTGGCGGCTCAATCGATATTTTCATGAATGATAATCCGCTATTTAAAAATGGCATGTCGTTAAAGCAAAAAGCCATGTATCTTGCTAGCTTTTGGTCAAACCTTTCAGCGGTATGGAATATTATCTTCTTACTGTGTCCTATTGTTTATTTCCTTACTAGTCTTGCGCCTGTTAGTGCTTATGATACGACTTTCTATCTACACTTTTTACCTTTTGTTATCACCGCCGAGCTGGCTATGATGATCGGTACTTGGGGGGTTGCGGGTTATAAAGGTAAAACGAATTTTCTGTCTTTCTTTCCGGTTAATCTACGGGCGTTATGGACAGTACTTCGTGGTCGCAAGATCAGTTTTCCAACCACGCCAAAAGAGCGACAAACCGGCACGTTTTTGCATCTAGTCGCACCGCAAATAGGGGTGTTCTTATTAAGTTTATTTAGTATGGGATTTGCTTGGACAAACTATGTCACAGGCTATTTTGGCGATTATTCATTTGGCGGTTTGGTTCTAAATAGTTTTTGGATTATTAATAATATGATGGCTATGTGGGGCATGATTGCTGCCGCGTTTTGGAGCCCGCCAACCGACAAAGTACAAGAACAAAAAGCAGAGGGATTTGAATATGGCGTTTAAACAGAGTTTGATCAAGGCGCGTCACCATTTTGTTTTTATTGGTGGGCTTATAACTGCGCTAGTTATTGCCTTCACAATTGAAACACGTGAGTACACACAAGTATTAGGTAATTTGTCATTTACTACCGAAGAACCTATTCCGCTAAGAGAAAGCCGAATTTTGACTGAAGAAGAGTATAAGTGGGCAAAAACAGCTTGGCGTTATTTTGATAATAATGTGCAACCTAATACTGGCTTAGTTAATTCAGTTGATGGTTATCCGTCGACCACTATGTGGGATACCGCATCTTACCTGATGGGGTTAATTGGTGCGGAGAAATTAAATGTTGTGAGCCAAGCTGAGTTTAATTTGAAGATGGAAAAGGTGCTGCATACACTGGCTCGTTTACCTTTGATTGATGGTAAATTACCGAATAAAGCTTATAACACGCAAACACTGGAGATGGTTGATTATGCCAATAATCCTGTAGTGGACGGCATTGGCTGGTCAGCAATTGATATTGGCCGTATTTTAGTGCCTTTAAATATTTTAGTTTGGCAGTATCCTGATTATACCAAACATGTGAACGATATTTTAAACCATTGGCAGGTCGATGCGTTGATTAAAAAAGGTTATTTATTTGGTTCTCGTCCTGCGAAAAGTGGCAGTAAATTAGAGTTGGTGCAAGAAGGCAGAATTGGCTATGAAGAGTATGCGTCAAAGGCGCTTTCTCTAATGGGGTTGGATGTATTTAATGCAATGAAATATATCGATTACCTTGAGCTTATCTCGATTGATGGCGTTGATATCCCTACCGATCGCCGCGATCCGGCTAAATATCATGCGCATAACTATGTGGTGAGTGAATCTTATATTTTAGATAGTTTAGAGTTTGGTGCAGATAGTATCTCAGAAATTTTTGCTTATCGTGTCTATAAAGCGCAGGAGAACCGCTATAAACGTTCAGGTATTCTGACCGCTGTGAGTGAGGATAATGTCGATGTAGCTCCTTACTTTGTTTATAACACTGTTTTTTCTGATGGTAAAAAGTGGAACGCTATTACCGATGCCGGTGAGGATGCTTCACACCTAAAAACACTGTCGACAAAAGCTTCTTTTGGTTGGTACGCATTATATGATACGGACTATACCGAACGATTAATTGCTGATGTAAAAGAGCTTTATTCGGTTAAGAAAGGTTGGTATTCAGGCCGCTATGAAAGTGATGGTCGTATAAATCAAGCGATAACGGCAAATACCAATGGTATTATTCTGGAGTCTCTTGCCTATGTACAAAATGGGAAGTTATTACGTGTTGGTACGAGATAATTTGCATATTATAGGGAGATTTATATGCGGATAGTAGTTGCTTGCCTGGCTGGGTTACTGGTCTCAGGTTGTGGTAGTAAATATAACAATTTTTCCGAAGACATTATTGACAGGAAAACCCATTGGTCAACGCCAAAAGTAAGGACCGGAGCATTAACAGAAAAAGAAATGGATATGGCCAAGATTGCTTGGAAATACTTCGAGAATAACTATCAAGAATCGACAGGTCTGGTCAATGCGGTAAATAATTATCCGTCAGTCACCTGGTGGGATGCCGCATCTTACCTTGCCGGTATGACGAGTGCTTTGGAATTAGGTATTATTGAAAAGGAAGAGTTTGATCGTCGTATCATTCGTTTCTTAACTACGTTAAATACCCTGGATCTGTTTCGTGGTGAAATGCCGAATAAAGCCTATAACACGCAAAATGCGGCGAAGGTGGATTATGGTAATCAACCTGGTGAGATTGGTTATTCAGCTCTAGATTTAGGCCGCCTATTGATCTGGTTACACTTAATCAAAAATCGTTATCCTGAATATGCTACCAGCATTGATTCTGCAGTATTACGTTGGAATTTTTGTAATATTGTTGATGATAATGGCACTATGTTTGGTGCTTTATTAGAGCCGGGAAAACCAGTTCAATATTTACAGGAAGGGCGACTTGGTTATGAAGAGTATGCTGCTAAAGGTTTCCAGCTTTGGGGGTTCGATACCAAGCGTGCTTCGATGCCAGAGCCTTATAATACCATCAATCTTTTTGGTTATGATGTGCCTTTCGATACTCGCGACCCACGTAAACTAAAAGCGCACAGTTACGTGGTAACAGAAAGTTATGTACTTGATGGTATCGAGCTAGGTTGGGATTTATCAACGGATCATTCTGGTCCTGATACTTCTTATAGTAATGACTGGATGGCTGAGTTTGCCCTGCAGATCTATCGTGTACAAGAAGCGCGATATCAGGCTACGGGGATCATTACCGCACGGACGGAGCATCAGCTTGCTGGTGCGCCTTATTTTGTTTATGACACGATATATACAGATGGTTATGCATGGAACACTATCTCTGAAAACGGGGAATTTCTACCTCAGTATTCGGCGGTAGCGGTAAAAGGTGCGATGGGAATATGGGCATTATGGGATACTGAATATACCGATTTATTGTTTGATCATATCGCACATTTATATGATCGTGAAAAAGGTTTCTATGAAGGTATTTATGAGAATGGCACTGGCTTGATTAATACCTTTACTTCTAACAACAATGGTATTTTATTAGAGATCTTATTATTTAAACAGCAGGGTAAATTGATGCGATATCAAAATAAACCATTACCTAGCTTGTGGGAAAAAGCATTAGAGTCACCATTTGGTTATGAAGGACAATGCTTACCCCGTAAGCTTTAACCCCATAGTTTAAGGAATGAGTGTCGATGTTGAGCAAACTAATAATGGCATGCTCTGCAGTATTATTAACCTCATGCGGGGTTGTATACCAAAGTGTGGAAGAAGGACTTACATCACTTAATGCATCTCAGGTTATTCGCCAGGGCCGATTTGGTGCATTGAATGAAGAAGAACTGCAATGGGCGCAAACGGCATGGCGATACATTGAAAATAATACCCAGTTAAATACGGGGTTAGTTAATTCATTAGATAATTACCCGAGTATGAGTATGAGTTCGTTAGCGGATTATTTAATTGCTTTAATGGCCGCAAAAGAATTTGAATTGATCACCAGCAAAGAATATGACGAACGTTTATCTTTGGTGATTAGCTTTTTAGTACAAATGCCATTAAGCCAGTTATCGGTACCGAATCTAGCTTATTCTACCAGTACTGGGGTGATGGTTGATTATGCCGTTCAACCAAATGATATAGGTTGGTCATCGATAGATATTGGCCGGTTATTGGTTGCTCTTTCCTTAGTTAAGCAACGTAATAGTGAGTTTTCGGAATACATTGATAAAGCGGTATTACGTTGGAATTTTTGTGAATTAGTTCATGAAGATGGTTCACTGTTTGCGGGTTCAATCGTGAATGGTCAAGCCCAGCGTTTTCAGGAAGGTCGCTTAGGGATTGAAGAATACAGCTCTTACGGTTATTTAGATTGGCAAATCGTGCCAGCAAAAAGCATGAGGATAGATCCTTTTGATGTTGCGACCATTAACGGTATCGACTTACTCTTTGATGGCCGTGACCCGCGTTATTATAACGTCTTACGTCCTATAATGAGTACGCCGTATTTACAACTTGGTTTGGAGTTTAATTGGGATGGCATTAATGATTCCACGAGTTTAGATAGTTATCACAGTGATGACGTATTGTCGGCAATGGCTGATTCAGTTTACCGGGTGCAGGAATCCCGTTGGGATACTGAACGTATATATACTGCGCGTGGAGAGCATGTTGTTAACGGTGAACCTTATTTTATTTATGACAGTATTTATGCTTTAGGAACGCCTTGGTTGAGTGTGGCCGAAGACGGCACTGTTTATGATGAACTAGCTTTAGTCTCTACGCGTGTGACATTTCAGATGTGGGCATTATGGAAAACCGATTATACCGACCGTCTGATGGTGTTAGTGAAAGAATTATATGATCCTGCCCGCGGCTGGTATGAAGGCCGTTATGAGTCAAGCGGCAAATATGAAAAAATCATCACCCTTAAAACCAATGCTGGGGTATTGGAGGCTTTGTTATATAAAGCCAACGGTAAGTTGTATCAGCCAAGTAAGGCGAAGGAATATCGTGATGTACGCTTTGATTCTCGTTTTAACCACCCTGGTAAGTGTCATGTGGAGACATTTAGATGATGAAAACATGGATGAAGATAATATTAATATTGTGCTGTTATTATCAAGCTTCGGTTAAGGCTGAAACGGTGGATATTGAGTTAAAATATTACAATAAAGCCAGTTATTTGGTCGGACAAGGGAAGTTCAAACAGGCAGCAGAGCAGTGGCATCAACTTAGCTTAGTATTTTTACGCTCAGAAGCCCAACTTGGTAATCGAAATATGTGGCAATATGCAGGACTAGCAGAGGCGTTGGCCGCTATTTCTGCAGATAAAGTTAATAGTGTGACTGCTTATCAGTATTGGGCTGATAGTACCCGGTTTTTGATGACGGGCGGTACTAATTGGCAGTTAATGAGAAAGCAATTACATCGCCGTTTTGAAACCATTAATACTCAGTTGTCAGTGTTTATGCAAGTGAGTGATCTATCGGCCAATAGCTCTGATAGCTGGCAACAAGATCTGTCGATGTTACAACTATGGAATGATAAATTAGCTGTTTTTGCGTTTGTTAGCCCTAAACTGGGATTAACAGGAAAGCAAACGCCGACAGTTGTGATGTCACAGAATAACCCTATAAGTTATAAAGGCGCGTTTCAACCGAATAAAAAATTAACAGGTTTAGGTATGGTTAAATTTCATGGTAAACAGATCATGCCAGGAAAAGAACCGACTACATCAAATACGAGCAAATCAGCATTATCGCTTCCTGCACAAAATGAATTAAAAATAGAATTATCAGAATCTGAAAAATTACCTGCACGTACAGCACAAGCTGCGCTATCTCGGCATGTGACACCAATACCTGAGGTTGACGTTGAAGTGTTAGCGCCTGTTTTGTCTACTAAAATGAGCGTCGTTGAATCGAATGATATTACACCTAATGTGGCTATTCAGCATCAATTTGTTAATAGTGAACACGAAATCGAGGACGTGAGACTTAGCGTTGTAAGTGCAGCTTTAGGAACAACTCCAACTCCGTTAGCGAAAGGTAATATGGCGACAATTGAAGAGGAAAAAATTGAACCTTTACAACGTCGTAGCTTTACTCCCGTAACTCAAAATTAATTACGATAAACTTCAAACTTTTACCTTATGTTTTGGTTTGATGCATTTCTGACGACTACCTTTATTAATAAGCCCTAAGGATTATACGTTAATAAAGGATTAGAGATGACTACATCAAAAATACTCGTACAAGAGGCATTGTTAAATTCAAGTCAAGAATTTGATTTAACAGAACCTTCACATCAACGAAGCCTGCTAAATTTAGCCAATACACTCTATTGTTTGAAAGACAGCTCGACTGATTATTATCAAACATTAGCCAGAGAAAGTAATTGTCCTCTCGAATTCCGTTTAGCTATCAAATTAGTGGAATCTAAGCGCTATTTATTGACGGTAACTAAATCTATCGTGGTTGGTGTCGTGTTTGCTATGTGGGGCGAACATCATCGGCTATTACAGAAAAGTGATGATAACCCCAACGGTGAAGACTTACTCAATGTAAAAATAGATCAACTGAACTGGATCACGAACGGTACGCCTGTAAGTTGGAAACTTTATCCTGTTGATGATGGTTGTCCACATGGCAGTGCGAGTATCGCCAGTGACATATTGATTAACCATCCTGATAAAGACAATGTATCCGTATTACGTTTAGCTGACGTTGTTCCGGCAAAAAAAGGGCCCCTTCAAAATTTAAAACATGCTGATGATTCACGGAAGGGCGGCGCAATTGTTTATGGTTGTGAGCAAGCGTTAGCTAATGGTGCTGATTGTGTTGTTTATACTGATGCAGATAACTCTGTTCATCTTGGTCAACTTGGTCTATTGCTTAAACCATTGATTACTGATAATTATCAAGTGGTCTTAGGTAACCGTAAGCATTCTGATTCGATTTTAGTTAAACAAGAAGAGCGGTGGGGTGTTGGTATTAAAACACTACGCCATATGCAACGAATGATTGGTCAGCAAATATTTAGTCAAGGTATTAAAGATACCCAAGCCGCGTTTAAGCTTTACAGCAAAGAAGTATTAATAAAAATAATGGCATCACCCACAGTGTACGACTTTTCATTTGATACCGATTGGATCTTGGCGGCAATGGAACTTGATATTGAGATTGTGACGGTACCATTTGCATTTATTGACTCAGCAGCGGAGTCTGCATCGATAGTTCAGGGACCAATGACAACTTGGTTTACTTTGCTAAATGGCCTTATTAAAGCTGTTCGAGTACGTAATGCAACGCATAGCCAAGAAATGGCCGCAGTATTTGAGCAACAGATTTTGTCCCATGAAATTTTGGATAAAATTATTGATACCTTACCACAAGCGCTAGCGGATACACCGGATTCAGAATTAGGTGATCCGAATATCATGTCGCCAGCGGAAATAGAGACTTGGTTGAAAGCTGTTAAAGCTGCTTAATGGACATTAATAGTTATGGGAGTTAATCGATACTAAGCGCTATGCGCTCGATTAATTTTATTTCACGACTAAATTTCACCGCAAGTAATTGGGTTTCAGGTTCCCAGCGCATTACTGTTGTAGGTATCATGTCGGTAAAATAATTATCAAACTTAATGATGATGCTTTCACCAACGCTAAATTTACTTTTGATTTGAACTTTCGCTAACATCCCTGACTTTGAGATATTCATGACTTGAACAGGGATTTTGAAAAAATCAAAAAAGCCTAGTTTATCCACATATAATACCGGATACGGGTCCCAATAATTATAGCGAGAGTGGGCTCGATTTAGCTTGAATGATAGATCTTTTGTTACGCTGAACATGATATATCCGTATATATTTGCAAAAACGCAAATTGAAAATCTTAGATTTCTCCAATATAGCTTAAACCCATAAATTATCCTAATTAACAGACTGTAAAAATAAGCTTTTTTAGTTTTCGCGATTGATCTTAATCAAGTGATATGGAATGTTGGTTGTACTTAATGCCACACTTCATTAAAATACTAATACGAATTGTTTTTATTAAGGTGTTTTAAACAGTGGCGCAAATTTTAATTGTCGATGATGATATACAGCTGTGTGAATTATTAACTGAAGTATTAGCCGAAGATGGCTACGAAGTGCATAGCGTACACTGCGGTGAAAGTGCGCTCGATTATATGCAGGCTAAACCTGTCGATTTGGTATTGCTTGACGTGATGCTGCCCAATATTAATGGCTTGCAAGTCGCAAGGCGTATCTGTCAACGCTTTGCTACGCCGATTTTGATGCTAACGGCACTCGCTGATGAAAGTGCGATGCTGGATTGTTTGCAGGCCGGGGCTGATCAATATATTGCTAAACCGTATAGCGTGCCGGAATTATTAACCCGTATTCAAGTTATGTTACGTCGTGTTGGTCTAGAAAAGCAAAGACAAAACTTGGGTGGCGAGAGCTCTATTTTGACGCAATTATCACGTCTGTCATTAACAGGAACCGAAGCTGAATTACTTGAGTATTTGGTTTCACGTCATGAAATTGTGGTATCGAAAGGTGAATTACAGAAACAAGTATTAAAGAAAGATTTGTGTCCGTTTGATCGTAATTTGGATATGCATATTAGTAATATTCGCCGCAAGATGGTGCAATCTGGTCTGTCTAAATTACATATCAAAACGGTACGTGGTAAAGGTTATAGTTTTTTTGAGCACGTAGGTAGTATGGCGATATGAATCTAGCGAGTGTAAAAAGGGCAAGGCAATTGTTTTTTTTAGGTGATCGCCAAGGACTGGCGTTTCGTTTATTTAGCTATTTTGCCATCACGCTGGTATTGATCCTTAGCTTACAAAGCATTGCAGAAATGGCGTTAGTGCGGGTTCTGTTACACCTGCCTGCGAACGTTAAAGTTGAAATGTTAGATCTTGCCGAACAGGCTAATCTGTTACTTGATAGTAAAGACAGTGAAGGAAATATAGACCGTACCAAACTTGCTGAGTGGGAAGAGGCGCAATCAAGCTATTTGTTTGTGCTAAATGACGACTTTGAAGAAGTGAGTACGCGTATAATGCACCCGCATTTTAAGTTCAAATTACGTTTTATTCGTCCGCTTGATACCATTTTAGAGAATAAAGTGAATAAGCCTGTTATTGCATTACCGCTACGGCCGGGTTATCAGTTAATCGTTCAGTTTTCTGATAAGTTGCATCCTGCCCATGATTTTCCTTATTATTTTGCTGCTATCCAATTTGTGATCACCAGTATTCTGCTCGCTATTTTCTCATTATTGCTCGCGCGGCATTTACAGCAGCCGTTACATCGATTACAAGCTGCAAGTCGCGGTCTTGCGGAAGGTGATTTTAGTATTCGCGCTTCACATAAAGTGGGCAATAGTGTGACTGAATTTAATCAGCTAGCACAAGATCTGGATGATATGGCTGAGCGTATTCATGATTTAATTGCTAAACAGAAAAAACTGATCACTGATGTATCACATGAGTTAAGAACGCCGTTAGCAAGACATAGTCTGATCCTGCATTTATTACGTAAACGTTGCCCTGAAGAGGTCGGTGATTTATTAGATAAACTTGATAATGAGTCAACAGAAATGAATAATCTGGTGAGTGAGATCCTTGAGTTTAGTCGTTTAGAGCATGAAAGTGTATCGGTTAACTTGGTGCCAACACAGCTTGAGTCTTTGTGTCAGATCCAGGTCATGCAAAGCGAAATGGATTTAAAGCCTCAACAATCGTTAAAGATTGAATTAGATAATGCGACAGCTATGGTACTTGCTGATAGTCGTTTATGTTTAAGATCGATTAAAAACGTGCTTGAGAATGCCATTAAATATGCGGGAGATAGCGCCACGATTGAAGTAAGCATTAGTCAGCAAGTCGAGTATGTAGAAGTCATTATTGCTGATGATGGCGTTGGTATACCAGCGCAGCAATTAGAGCGTGTCTTTGATCCGTTTGTACGTATTGAGCAAGCGAGAACTAAACAGTCGGGGGGTTATGGCCTGGGACTTGCGATTGTAAAGGAAGCGATGCTTATCATGCGCGGCGAAGCGGTTGCGGAACTTAATGTAAATAATGGCGTCACGGTAAAATTACGTTTCCCTATCCAATAATAGATATTAATCACTAGGTTTTATGAATACGGCTTATTTCATATTGAAACAAGCCGTATTTATATGCACGCCTGGTTAATAAGTATCCTATTTACCTGTTTTATTGAAGTTTACATTTGCTGCGAATGCAAAGAATGTAAATTTAATGAAAAT